>R11__coassemble_1694_pt1 | contig 11991 bp, 9 predicted proteins | sample R11__metabat2_low_PE_003 | metagenome-assembled genome bin R11 | reverse complement strand
GGGAGGGCTTTTTATGGCAGGAATGGGCGGAGAGACGAAACAAGCTTGTCCGTGGCCCAACGGAATGATCGATTTGGGCGTGGAGACGAAAGAAGCTTGTTTGTAGCCCAACGGAAGGACTGGTTTGGGCGGAGAGCTGGAAGAAGCTTGTTTGAGGCCCAGCGGAAGTGATACATTGGGCGGAGAGGCAGAAGAAGCTTGTTTGAGGCCCAACGGAAGTGCAGGTTTGGGCGTGGAGGTTAAAGAAGCTTGGTTGAGACCCAACGGAAGAGTCGGTTTGGGCGGGGTGAAGGAGAAGTGGGTTTCGTTATATTATAAAAGGGTATAGAGATACTTGTGCAAAATAGACAAAATGCAAATGCGAATAAAAAACGATATTGCAAAATGAACAGGCAAAATGTATTATGTCGTATAAACATGAGAAATTCGCATAAACGCAAAGGAGGCATTTTTGACACAAGAACAACTAAATAAAGAAAAAGCGGAGCTCGATCAGAAAATAAAAGAAATTAAGCAGCAGCTTCGCGGATATCCTAAAGGTTACCTGCAATGTACCAAAAACGGAAAGTACGTAAAATGGTATCACATCACATCAGATTCCAGAAAATATATTCCAAAATCAGAAAGAACATTTGCAGAAATTTTATCTCGAAAAACTTTTCTTCTCGCTCGTTTGAGCGATCTTCAGCAAGAACAAAATGCGCTGAAAAAAATTCTTACGATCTCTTCTAAATTAATATCCAAAGCAAGTGAAATAACCGAATCGCCATTGTATCGCGAATTGTTGAAAAACAGTTTTCTGCCGATAAGGCGTGAACTATCTGAATGGGCTAAGGAGCCATACGAGAAGAACGCGGAATTTCCGGAAAACTTGAAATTCCCGAGTGTTTCAGGAAATGTTCTTAGATCTAAGTCCGAGACTTTTATTGACCAAGCTTTGTTCCTTAAAAGAATTCCTTACAGATATGAGTGTGCGCTGCAGTTAAACGATTACATTTATTACCCGGATTTTACTATAAGGCGACCGGATGATGGCGAAATAATATACTGGGAACACTTTGGTATGATGAATGATCCTTCATATGCCAGAAAAGCCATGAACAAACTTGGCGTATATAATTCCCATGGACTGTTAGTCAACAAAAACCTGATAGCAACGTTTGAAAATGAAAAGTATCCGTTTACACTTGCTGACGCAGAAGAAACGATAAAAAGATATATACTTTAACGCTTGAAAATAAAAGAGCAACGTTTTAGGTTACATAGACGAAAAAAGCAAGTCTGAAGCTCAACGGAAGAGTTGCTTTGGGTGGAAAGGCAGTAGAAGCAAGTCTGAGGCCCAACGAAAGTGCAGGTTTGGACGTGGAGATGGAAGAAGCTTGTTCGTGGCCCAACGGAAGAGTTGGTTTGGGCGGAGAGGCAGAACAGGATCGTTCAAAATCCAAAGCTTCTTTGAAAGAACAAAATCTGTTGAAGGCAGCAACATATTGCGATAAAATGACAGCATGAAAAAACAGAAAAAATTAAAACCATATTTGCGATAATAATGATGCTTTCCGGAGCATTGATATTTTCTTATCCTTTTATCAGTAATTATCTAGCAAACAAGAACGCGTCGACGGCGGTACAGAACTACAACGAGGCCGTGGATGAGATGGATCAGGAAGAAATCGATGCCATGAAGACTGCTGCAGAAGCATATAACGCTCAGCTGCAGGGTATCACGGAGGCGAATGAATCAGGCGAGGGAGAAGAGACATCCGGGTATGTCAAGCTTATCAGCCTCGGCGATGCCATCGGTTATATAACTATTCCGAAAATAGATCTGAATCTTCCCATTTATGAAGGAACAGAGGACGATGTTCTTGAGCAGGGCATCGGCCACCTTACGCAGACAAGTTATCCTGTCGGCGGAGAAAGTACGCATTGCGCGCTTTCGGGCCACAGAGGACTTGCGTCCGCGGAGCTTTTTACAAATCTGGATAAAGTCGAAGTCGGAGATTGCTTTTATCTTCATGTGCTCGATGAGGTCCTCGCATATGAAGTCGATAAGGTTTCGGTCGTTGAACCGAATGATATTGACGAGATCGCGGTTATAGAGGGCGAAGATCTTTGTACTCTGATAACCTGCACGCCCCTGGGAATCAACTCACACAGGCTTCTTGTTCGCGGCCATCGCGTTGAATACACTGAAGAAGATGAAACACAGGAAGAGTCGGCGCTTTACGCGACAGTACATACAGGTACGGTTATGGAGCGCCTCGTACGCATCTGGCCATGGCTGGCACTTGCAGCGATCCTGATTATCGGAGCGGAAGCCTTCCTCCTGCTTGTATTCTTAAAGAGAGCAAGAGAGCGAAAAGAAGACGATTAAGCGAAAGTATTTTATACCTGCTTACCTGCAGCACTGATGCTTTGAGCAGATAATTAAGCCGGATAATCTAAAAGGGTAAGATAGAACAAACGCAACCGTACCTGCAGCGAAATGCTTTGGGAAGAGAATTAAGCCGGATAAAATGGCATAGAATGTTAAAACGAAAAGAATATGATAGATCTAACGCAGCTGTAGCTGCCGCGTTGATACTGCGTGCGGAGTGTTGATCCGGATAAAATGTCAGATGATATAAAAACAACCGATAAAAACGAAAAAAGTAAAAATAGTACAGGAAACAGCGGCCTGCTCATGATGTGGATAGGCTTTTTCATCATGCTTGCCGGACTGATTGTTCTTGCCTTCCCTTTTATTCAAGGCTACATCGGGAGCGGCAGGCAGGCAGATGCTGTAATTTCCTTTGACGAAGAGGCGCAGGCGAGAAATGCTGTGTCTGATGAGGTCGATGAGTACCTGTCTGAAGGTGGCAAAACGGCTGCATCCGATGAAAACAGCGGGTCAACGGACGAACATGGAGCAACAACGAATGATTCGGAGGCAAACGATGCATCCGATGCAGATCATTCCGCGGCCTTGTCCACTGATAATGACGGATCAATTAATTCAGGCGCGTCAGCTGCCGGCAGTGAAGGTTCAGACTCCGCAGAGGGAAACTCCACAGCAGATGCAAGCTCTTCTTCATCTGAGATCACGATCCCTGTTCGTACAGACAAGACGTCGGATCCCCTGTATCAGGCAGCTTTAGCCTACAACAACGAAATCTATGATAATAAGCAGGCGGCACTAAGCTCTTTGGATGTCGTTGAAAGCTTTCCGCTTGATACGCGGGACTACGGCTTTTCGGATAATGTTTTCGGAAAGATCAGTATTCCGGCAATGGGCGTTGAGCTTGCAATCTATCTTGGTGCTTCTGACAGCAATATGGCCAACGGCGCGTGCGTTTTCGGACAAACGTCATTGCCGCTTGGTGAGGATAATGAAAACAGCTCGATATGCGGTCATCGCGGCTGGAGCGGAACACCAATGTTTCGTGATATACAGATGGTCGATATAGGCGATTATGTTTATATAACAAATCCGTGGGAAAAGCTGACATATCAGGTTTACGATATCGTCATAGTTACCCCGACGGACAGCTCATGGTGCCAGATACGCGAAGGCAAGACAATAATAACCCTTATGACCTGTCATCCTTATGAGCAGAACTATCAGCGATATATTGTTTTTGCCGAGCTTGCAGGCCGTGAGACACTGGATGCTGCAGCGCAGGAATCTTCAGAAACTGATTCGGAAGCTGTCAGTTCAAAGTCTGAGTCCGAACGCTCTGACGTAAAAGAAGTACGTCAGGTAAATGCGGATGGCACGACCGAAACAGTCCTTGTCGATTCAACATCCATTCAGCCGGATGGCAATGAATACGGCGCTGTATGGTCAAATTTTATCATCCTCGCCGAAGACAAAATGAGGCTTATCATGTATGCGCTTTCCGCGCTTGTCGCTGCAGTTTTTATATATCTTATTGTGAAGACCGTGCGGTCTAAAGGAAACAAAAAGAAACAGTAAAGTCCGGACGGAGAAGCTGCTCCGCATACAGGAAAAAAGATAAACATTTCAGCTTATACGGCAAAAGGAGAATTTCATGACTGATAACGAAAAGATACGTGCAATAGTTGAAGAAATATCGCATGTGATCATCGGAAAAAGAGATTGCATAGAAAAAATAATGTGCGCGATCCTCGCTGAGGGACACGTTCTTGTTGAAGATATTCCCGGAGTCGGCAAGACGACATTGGCACTTGCGTTTGCGTCGGCAATGGGGCTGGAGCAGAAGCGTATGCAGTTCACACCGGATGTACTGCCGTCAGATATCACGGGTTTTAATATGTATCGAAAAGAACAGGAAACGTTTGTTTATCAGCCGGGAGCGGTTATGTGCAATCTTTTCCTGGCAGATGAGATAAACCGTACATCACCGAAAACACAGTCGGCCCTCCTTGAGGTTATGGAGGAAAATGCGGTTACTGTCGATGGCGTTACGAGGGCCGTTCCCAAACCGTTTATCGTTATAGCAACTGAGAACCCAGTCGGTTATACCGGAACGCAGATGCTGCCCGAATCTCAGCTGGATAGATTCGAAGTGTGTGTAAAGCTTGGTTATCCGGAGCGTGAGCAGGAGATGGAGATCCTGGCGGCGCAGGCTGAAAGCCGACCGCTTGACAGTGTGCGTCAGATCATATCTAAAAACGAACTTCTCGGCATGCAGCGGCAGGTAAAAAAAATAATCGTAAAGGACATTATTTACCAATATATCGTCGACCTTGCGCGGGTAACGAGAAATCATCCGGGAATAGAGCTGGGCATAAGTCCACGAGGCTCGCTTGCCATAGCGGCGCTTGCGAGAGCGGCAGCGTATATTAAGGGCAGGAATTATGTTGCACCCGAGGATGTAACATATGTTTTCAGTGCGGCCGTACGCCACAGACTCATCCTTTCCGCAGAGGCAAAGATGAACCATGAGAGCGTAGACGCGATCATAGAAGACGTTCTCAGCAAAGTTGACAAGCCTGTACCCGAGAGGATGAAATTCCATGGCTAAAAAGGCAGGACCCTTTATCATACTGGCGATAACGCTCGTGATAGCTGTTGTCTGGAAGCAGGATTTCGTCCGGTTCCTTTTGGGCTTTGAGATCCTGGCGCTTATTGTGTGTGCGGCAGAGGCTTACTATTTGTCAAAACACATAACGGGCAGGATCCGCATTTCTGAAAATATCATAACGATGAACCGTCCTTTCGAGATCGGAGTGCGGGTGGAAAACGGGACAAGGCTTCCGCTTCCCGAAATTTTTCTGCGGATCGCGATCGAAGACACGATCAGCGGAGAGGCTTTGCTTGCAAAGAGCAAGGCGCTTCTTGCCGGGAGTGAGCAAGGGACAGTCAGCTTCACGCTGGACGCGGCACATACGGGCGCTTTGGATGTGCGGCTTGAGAGACTGACTGTTAAAGATCACCTTGGAATCTTTGAACGCAGATGCAATGTTCCTTCCGATGTTCGCAGTATCACGATCCTTCCGGGCAGGCCGCAGATCGAGCAGCCTGTACCGGATACGGCAGCCAAGCTTTCCGATGATGAGGGCGGCGAGTTCCGCAAGGGACAGTCGGCTGTTGACCCATCGGAACTCAGAAAATATCAGCGCGGCGACTCGCTGAGAAATGTTCATTGGAAAGTATCGGCCAGAACACTTGACCTTATGGTAAAGGAGACCGGTGATCCGCTTGAACATAAGACTCTTCTGTATCTGAATCTTCGGCTCCCGCAAGATGATAATAGCAAAAAAAACAGAAAAAAGGTTGCCTCGGAGGCGACCTTTGACAGAACAAAAAGAGATATATTTATGCAGCTGGTGTCGGATGTTTCCTCTGCCATGCAGGAAAACGGCCGCGGTCACCGCGTTGTATGGGCCGACCAGAAAAACAGCTGTATCCGTACTTTTATGATAACTGACGAGCAAAGCCTCAAAGATATGCTTTGCGCCCTTGTGCGTACCGACCCCTGGGAGGGAAGCGGCGCGGCAGGGCTTTTAAAGGAGATTCGCGCGAAATATGCCCAGGAAGAAATCATCGAGATCGACCTACAGGGCCATATTATACGTTCACGGGAGTCGTGACGAAGAGTCAGGCCTCGCCGTAACAGACCGTATATTCAGGCCGGAAAAAGAGAGAAGCAGCAGCGCTGTGCTCTCTTTTCTTGCTGAGCTCTTTGTTCTTGTCCTTCTCTGCATGGGCCTCTTCCTTTTTATTACCGGCGGATTTGCAATAACGGTAACGCTCTGGCTGTACCCCGTTATTATTCTGTTCTGTACAGCCGCTGTCGCATTGTTTGAAAGCCATCTTAAAGTCAGGCAGGCGCAGGCCGCCGCGATCATCATATTGCTGGCTGCCGCCGTAATCCTTTTTGCAATCCAGACCCCGCTTCAAAGCGGCGCTCTTCGTTTTTATACCCAGGTCCGCGCTGCCATGAACAACGCATATTCCGGCTCATTTACTCTCGATTACGCATCGGGAGATATGGCGGACGTATGTGTTTTTCTTGCGGCAGTTTCCCTTCCAATCGTATTCTGGCTCGCATTTTCTATGATAAAAAAGAGCAGCCTTATTCTCGGCAGCCTTCTTTTATTCCCCGTGATCGCATTTACGATCCTCAGCGGGGCGAATATAAGCGTACCGGCTATGTTCCTTATTTTCTTTGGTATTATAGGTTACGCCGCTTCTGCACGCTCAGTTAAAAGAAAGCGCCTTTTCGGCGGCGGAAATGCCGCGCTTTATGCGCAGAATGAAAAACGCTTCCTTAATATAAGAAAGCAGAGCGTACTTCTTGTCCTGGCCGCATCTCTGGTCCTCACGATTCCGGCATATTATGCCATGCGTCCGTTTCTGGGGCTTCAGCTGGCTCCCGCGGAAGCAGTTGCGGCGCAGGTCCAGAATAAATTTTTAGGCAAGATGCTTGAAGTCCTTCCGGACATATCGGCCGGCCAGTGGAATCTTGAGGTAGAAACAGCCGGCGGCGGCGTTTCGGACGGATCTCTCGGACAGGCAGATGGCTATGACCTCGAAGGCGTGCAGGACCTTTCAATAACAGTATCCTCACAGCCGCAGGAGACCATATACCTGCGCGGTTACATCGGTACCCGATACACAGGGGCCGGGTGGGAAACAGGCTACGAAAGCACTTATGACGCCACTTCACTGAACTGGAATATCGACGGCGACCAGCGCCTATACATCCAGAATCTGCCCTTCCTGCGCACAGCATATGCCGTGCAAAACGCTTCGGCAGAAGGCGCGGAAGAAATTCCGCTTTCAGAGCCTCTGGAAATATCCGTGGAGCGCCTTAATGCAAATGAAAATTATACCTACGTGCCATACGGCGCCTATCTGAACGATTATTACACCGTTGAAGGCGGCGACGGTTATATTGACGGCCAGGACGCTCAGGAAGATAAATTCTATTTTTATGAACGTACGGAAATGGAATCCATCCTCAGCGCCTGGAATCTTCTTGACGATACCGCAAGCGTCCTTGACCGTACCGAAGAAGCCTACGCATCATATTGTGAAAGCAGCTGCCTCGAAGTAGCGGACGGACTGGATGATCTTGCCGCAATCGTTGCGCAGGCGAAAGAAGACTACGGCTGGGATCCGCAGGAGGATGTCTACGAGATATCATCATGGATCCGGACTTATCTTTCCGAGAACTTTACGTACGAGCTCAGCGCATCCGCGCTTGAAGACGGAACGGACTTTCTTCAGGATTTCCTATATAACACAAAGACCGGCTACAGCGTTCACTTTGCAAGCGTCGCCGTGGAAATGTTCCGGATGTTCGGTGTCCCTGCCCGTTATGTTGTCGGATATGAGGCTCAACCGGGGCTGTTTTCCGTACGCAACGGCGGTACATACGTAGCAACACTCGAAAGCACAAATTCCCAGGCCTGGGCAGAAATTTATATAAACGGAATAGGATGGACCCCGCAGGATCTGACTCCGGGCGCCGTCGGCACACTTGAAGAAGTCGGCCCCGGCGGTGAAAAGGTCATCACTCCGGAACCAACGGCTGCCGCCGCAGATACTTCCAATATCGGAGACGCCGGCAATGCAGACGGCACGCTTGAAGAAAAAGGCCTGATCGAACGTCTGACGGACAGCTTGAATAATATGCTTTCCGCCGAGTTTACCGTTGAGCAGGTTATTCACGGATTCACTTTCATTATTATCGCGGCAATTCTTGCTGCAGCCGCAATAATATTTATGCGTCGATACTTCCGTGACAACGGCATTGATCTTTTCCACAGAAAGACGAAAGAGCAGAGATTACTCGATATCTTCCGGGCATGTGTTATCAGGCTTCACAAGCGCGGCATGCCTGTTGAAGCCGATACAGAATCACCGGAATTTATAAAATATGCCGCCATTTGCATCCTGCTAAAGAAAAGAGAGAAAGAATCAGCGGAAAAGATCCGCGGTCTGGCGGCAGAAGATAATATCATGGATGTTCCCGCAGCAGCATCTGCCCGGCCCGAGCTGGATAAACTCCTGAATATTCGTACTGCAGTATATGAGATCTGTTACGGTGAAAGAAAAGCGGATGAACAGAGCATTATCGAATTAAGAAGGCTTAAAAAAAGTTTCTTTTAAATAAAAAAGCAGCTTGCACTTGCAAAATTTCAGTTTATATGTACAATAGCAATTGCACACGGCGGTGTGCGCGTTAATTCTTTTCAGAAAGGGGTAAGAGAAAATGAAAAAGTATATCGCAGAATTTATCGGAACATTTACTTTGGTACTTATCGGATGCGGAACCGCAATGCTCGTTGGCTGTGATGCAGCAAACGGATGCGGATATATCCTAACAGCACTCGCTTTCGGTCTTACCATCGTAGGTATGGCATATTGTGTAGGAAACATTTCAGGATGCCATATCAACCCGGCAGTTTCCCTTGCTGTTCTTATTAATAAGGGAATGGAAGCAAAAGATTTTATAGGATACGTTATCGCTCAGATCCTTGGTGCACTCGCAGCATCAGGCATTCTTGCAGCTATTTTCAGCATGGGCGGCGTTGAAGACAAGACAGGCGGCTATGGCACAAACGGTCTTGGCGGCGTAAATGGCAGCGTTGGAGCAGGCCTCCTCGTAGAGATCATCCTTACATTCATCTTTGTAATGGTTATTCTCGGTGTAACATCTCCGAAAGCAAACCACGGCTCATTCGGCGGCGTTGTTATCGGCTTCTCACTTGTCCTTGTGCACATCTTAGGCATCGGCCTTACAGGTACAAGCGTTAACCCGGCAAGAAGTATCGGACCGGCTATCGTTGCTGCAATCAACGGAAACAGCGCACCGATGTCATCACTTTGGGTATTCATCGTAGCACCTCTTATCGGTGGTGCTCTCGCAGCAGTTGTTTATCGTTTCCTTGAAAAGGAATAATTGATCCCAAAAAGAAATTTTGCAGGCCGCCTGTGCTCTTACGCGCAGGCGGCTGTTTATTTGAAATTTTACAGCCTTAAGTCCCGGATCAGTCACACGGGATGGCACATCGCACAAGGATAACTATATGATTTTATCAGCTGAAGGGAATTGTCCCCGGTGCTTTTAATATAAATATTCCTGTAAGCCGGATAAACAACGTTTATCTGTTGATGAGGAAATGCTTGAGAAATGTTATTTCAGCCGATATAATAAAATAGACATCAATTATCCGGAGCAAAACTTTTTACCTGACTCGGGACGAGGTTTTATATGAGCAGGACACGACTTTATCTGGCGATCACGATCTTACTCGGAGCCGCTATTGGATTTACATTCGGGCATTGCACTGTTGTTTATGCGCAATCAGAGGCAACGGCAGCAGAGGCAAACGCGAACGCGTCCGAGGGAGAGCTCAGGCTGATGTATGCCCTGAATGCATATGAAGAAGCATTTGAAACGCAGGCCGGGGCTTTGGACGAAGCAAAAGCGGATGCTATTGATAAAGAGAGGATAAAAGAATCCCCCGGTACAGCAAAAGCCGGAAATACAGACGCAGACTGGAACGTAAACGACCCGCTCCGGGCAGGATCGCAGAGCAAAGACGCCTCAGCTTTAAACCAGGGTGAAAGCGAGGAGGGTAACAGTTCGGATGTAAATGCAGCGGGTACAATATCAAGCGGCGCAGATGGATCAGCCTCTGCGACAAACAGCGCAACAGATACCCTGAGTCCTTCAGAATCAGAAACAGGCAGCTCGTCAGACTCAGGCTTAAATAACGGATCGGACATACAGTCATCCGCAGATGCTGCAGCAAAAGCCGCAGCTGAAGCTGCAGCCGCAGCCGCAGCCATTGCGCTCGAAGAAATGCAGGCAGCGCTTCAAGACCCAACCAGCGCCGAATATGCGGCCCGTGTTGCGGATGAAGCCTCACGCCGGGGAATCTTTGCAAGGTTTGCGGTCCCGGAGCTCGGAATTGACGTCGCGGTATTTTATACGACAGACCTTTCAAATTTACAGAGTATAGTTGATGCCGATGACTCCGCATGCCTGTTTTATTGGCTTGACGGAAATTATATCCTCGCGGATCATAACACCCAGGGCTTTGAAAACTTCCAATATTATATGCCTGATACGGCATATATGGTCACGCCGAACGGATATTACACATACACATGCATCGAAAGCATACCTTACGGATGGAACATGGGCTCCTATCTCGCATATGCGGACGGCACTCCTATCGGTCACTATGATCTTGTAACTTATACCTGCAACAGCGACAGCTCCGTAACGATCAACGGATGGAGCCTGAAATAAAAAGATATATCAAGGCAGGAAATATATGATAAATATAGCTTTTTGCGACGACAATGAAATACAAAGAGAGATCCTCGGCCTGATGCTTGAGAAATACTCCGGAATACATCCGGGAATTTCGTATAAAGCATTTGAATCCGGCGAAAGCCTCCTTGCGGAGATAAAAGCCGGAAACAGCTATGACATTTATATTCTGGACATTATCATGCCCGGAATAAACGGAATGGAGATCGCGTCAACTTTGCGGCTTATGAATGATAAAGGCCTTATTATCTTTACGACCGCAACCGTTGACTACGCCGTAATGTCATACGATGTCCAGGCCTTTTATTATATGATAAAACCCATCGACCCGGATAAATTCGAAAAGATTCTGAACAACGCCGTCGATCAGCTGGACGCAAGGGACAATACCATCCTTGTAAAAACAATAAACGGCGACTTCAGGCTAAAGACAAAAGATATAATGTATATCGAGATCAAGGATCGTGCTCCATGCTACAACATGAACAACGGCCTCGTATGCGAAGGAACGAAGCTCCGCGGCTCATTCAAGGAAGCAGTATCCGGCCTAAGGAGTGACCCGAGCTTTATAGAATGCGGCGTAAGCCGGCTTGTGAATCTAAGGTATATCGATGCCATTGACAGTGAATCGATATTATTGCACAACGGAACGCAGCTTTTTATTCCGAAATCGGCCTATACCGATGTGAAAAAGCTCTGGAAGGAGTTTAAAAAATAAGGAAAACGTTATGGGGCATTCCACGGGGGCCCTACCCCGTTCCATGCTCATTTTTGTTACGGTCTCGAGATCCTGCGACAGGACCCGCGCAAGTGCGCTCCTGATCTCCGGACTTCGATCCCGATCATCATAAAATCACACATAATTTCACATGAAACGTGAAAAAAACACGGTTTTTTGTGAAGAAATCAAAATTTAAATAAAACCTCCCCAAAGATAGAATGTAATCAAAGATAAGAAATACATTCACTCAAGGGGGAGGTTTTATTATGAAGATAAAGGCTTATATAACAGGGGCAATCATAACAGCATCTATCCTTGGATTCGCATATGGTCAGTGTTCAGTAGTTTATGCACAGTCGGAAGCAACAGCAGCCGAGGCAACAGCAATAGCCGCTGAAGAAGAAGTCAAACTCATGTATGCGGTCGAAGCATACGAGAAAAATATAGAATTAAAGAGCGAAGAGCTTGAAGAAGCCCAGGAAAAGGCAGTTGCGAAAGCAATGATCAAAG
>R11__coassemble_1632_pt1 | contig 12279 bp, 9 predicted proteins | sample R11__metabat2_low_PE_003 | metagenome-assembled genome bin R11 | reverse complement strand
ATTTTGGGCGTATCGGCGTTTTCGACCGCTCGCACTATGAGGACGTCTTGGTCCAGCGCGTGGAAAACATTGTTCCGCCCGAGATTTGGGGTGGTCGTTACGACATCATCAACGATTGGGAACGCGACCTGGTCGAAAACAAGAATTTCAAGCTGATTAAGCTGGCGTTGATGGTGTCCCACGATGAACAGGCCGCGCGCTTGGCCGAGCTCGAAAAGCTCGAGCCGGAATACGAAGCCGAGCTCACCAAGCGCATGATGGTCATCCCGCAGATGATCGACCCGAGCGTTCCGATCGGAAAAGATGACTCAGAGAACGTTGAAGTACAGAGATTCGGCGAAGCATACGTTCCGGATTATGAGATCCCATATCACACAGAGATCATGGAAAGATTCAACGGAATCGATATGGACGCAGCCGGCGCGGTAGCCGGAAACGGATTCTACTATCTTATGGGCGACATGGCACGCCTCCACTCCGCAGTATTAAGCTATGCGCGTGACTTTATGATCGACCGCGGATTTACATATTGCATTCCGCCTTATATGATCAGAAGCAACGTTGTTACAGGAGTTATGAGCTTTGCCGAAATGGACGCGATGATGTACAAGATCGAAGGTGAAGACCTCTATCTTATCGGAACAAGCGAGCATTCAATGATCGGTAAATTTATTGACAGCATGCTCGATGAAGAAAAGCTTCCTTATACAATGACTAGCTTCTCTCCATGCTTCAGAAAAGAAAAGGGAGCACACGGAATCGAGGAAAGAGGCGTTTATCGTATACATCAGTTCGAGAAGCAGGAAATGATCGTAGTCTGCAAGCCGGAAGAGAGTATGTTCTGGTATGATCAGCTCTGGCAGAACACAGTTGATTTCTTCCGTTCACTTGAGATTCCGGTTCGTCAGCTTGAGTGCTGCTCGGGAGATCTCGCAGATCTTAAGGTAAAATCCTGTGACGTTGAAGCATGGTCCCCGCGTCAGCAGAAATATTTCGAAGTAGGAAGCTGCTCAAACCTCGGAGATGCTCAGGCACGCCGCCTTCGCATAAGAGTAAAAGGCAAAGACGGAAAGAAATATCTTGCTCATACTCTTAACAATACATGTGTTGCTCCGCCGCGTATGCTTATCGCATTCCTTGAAAATCACCTTCAGGCAGACGGAAGCATTACGATCCCGGCACCACTTCAGCCGTACATGGGCGGAAAGAGCATCCTTATCCCGACAAAATAATCAGAAACAAACTGCAGGAGGCGGCTCATTAAAACTGCCTCCTGTATTTAATAAGGAGAAGATTCTTTGAAAAAAACTGCTGTTATTGCACTTACAGCCGCATTGGCGCTTTGCCTCGGAGGATGTGGCTTTGGCGGAAACGGAAGAGCGAATGTGAATTCGACAGCTCAGAATGCCCCGGAAGGAACGAAAGGCGTTGATGTTGTTCTTGACAACTGGAGAACGTTTTTTGATCTTGTTCAGGAGGTAGAGCCTGTATATGAAAACGGAGAGGTGACATCACTTAACATCGTATGGCGCCTAAAGGTTAAAGATGAATATGTAATTCTAAATGATGACGGAAGCAATTCGAATGAGATCGATATTGCCGGCCGGAGCGAGCTCATCACGCAGACCGTAGAAAAGGCAGTCTGGCACGAAGACACAAAAACCTTTGAGATCCTTGATGCCGATCCGGAGTATGCTGCGGAGTCGGATGTATCGGAACCTGTTGATTTCACAATGACAGACGTGGAAAGCGAAGCCATCGTTGAAGGCAGCGAAGGTATATTCGGAGAAATGTCCGTCGATGGTGACACATACACGGCAAATTGCGACGCTTATCTTTATGCGGAGATCATCAGGATCAATGGAACAGCAATACTTAAAGCGCAGCAGTAAAAAAGGCGCGCTGATCAACAGCTATCTATATAAGGAAACAAATTTTTTGATATTGGGATTGCCCGACTGTGAGTTTTTATAGCAGAGGGCAATCTTTCTTATTGCGTTTTTGTCATCCAGCGGAATATAGCTGAGGCCGTTTACAGCCTGATGGCGCATGTGTTCGCCGGCAACGATGATGCCGGCTCCGTTGCGGGCGCCGACAAGAGCGCTTTCCATAAGATCAGTGTTTTTGCATGAAGGCTCGAAACCATAATGGCGACAGAGATTTCTCAGAAGGGAAAAAGTGGATGAAAAGTACTGACCGCCGATCTGAAAAAATGTGTAATCCCGCAGCTCGGATATAGAACACATATCGGACGAAGCAAGGGGGTCGTCGGAGCTTATTATTATCCCCATTTTTTCGTCAAAAAGGTCTTCAAAGATTATATCGCTGTAGGTCGGATAATTTAAATGCGGCAGTATCGCCATATCAGCTGTTTCGGATTCCAGCGCTTTAAGGATCTTGTTCGGAGAGCCGACTTCATATGAGAGCTGAACGGATGGATTTTCGGCTGAAAATCTGGCAGGGACCGTGCCGAGATAGTCGTTCAGCGCAAAATAAGGCACGCCGATCGTAAGAGAGGTATTATAGCCTTCCTTTAATAATTGAAGATCTGAGCAAAGAGTTTCATATGTCATTACGATCGTACGGGCGCGGTCTCTGAAGATCTCGCCGGCTTTTGTAAGGCTGACGTTTTTCGTGTCGCGGTAAAAAAGCTTTGTGTCGACAGCGGCCTCAAGGGATGCGATGGGCGGCTGAGGACAGGCTGGGAAATAAAAAGATGTTCGGCAGCGGCACTGTAGTTCCTGTATTCGGACAGGGCAAGAAATTCCTGCAGGTATGATATTTTCATATGTCGGTTCCTTTAATGCTTAAAACGAGTGAAAGCACGAACTGCATATATGCCGGGAAAAAGTGTATACAGTCGGCTTTATTTATGCAATAAATGCATAGGTCAATGCGATTATGCATTACAGATTATAAGCGACAGAGCTTACAATTACAAGCAGAACACCGCAAATCAGGCTATGCACCCGAAAAAATGGAGGAATAAGCTATGAAAGACATAATCTCCTACACAAATACATTGGGCGGACCGGCTCAGGTTACTGTAAGAGATGGCGTTATCCGAAGAATACGTCCGATCATTCTTCAGGATTCCGACCCAAAGGCATGGACAATAAAAGCACGAGGCATGGAATTTACCCCGCCACGAAAAGTTACTATGACAGCGTTCGGCCTTCAGGACAAAGATAAATGCTATGCATATGACAGACTGCTCTATCCGCTTATCAGAGAGGACTTCGTGGAGACTCCCGATGGACAGAACAGAAACACGGAAAACCGCGGCATCAGCGGATACAGACGTGCTACATGGGATGAAGCACTCGGACTTGTTGCACGTGAGATCAAGCGTATGCATTCTCAGTACGGCAAAGAAGCCGTAAGCGCATGTACGGGATCACACCACAGCTGGGGGCTTGTAGGTTATAAGCTTTCCGCATTCAAGCGCTTTTTCAATATGCTTGGATATACACAGGTCCTTGACAACCCGGATTCATGGGAAGGCTTCCACTGGGGCGCAGCTCATGTATACGGACATTATTGGAGACTTGGATGTCCGGAACCGTTCGACCTTCTTGAAGACTGCCTGAAAAATACAGACACACTCGTTTTCTGGTCTCACGATCCGGATTCTACACACAGCTGCTATTCCGCAAACGAAAACAATATCTGGAGACGTTGGTTTAAAAAGCTCGGCATCTCTGTTATCTATGTTGATCCGTTCGTAAACTTTACTGCAGTTAAGCAGGGCGACAAGTATATTACGCCGCGCCCGGGCACAGATGCAGCGGTTCTTGAGGCTATCGCATACGTATGGCTGACAGAGGATCTTTATGATAAGGAATATGTTGCACAGCATTGCCATCGCTTCGACGAGTGGGCAGATCACATCCTCGGAAAAGGCGAGGACGGGATCAAAAAGACTCCGAAATGGGCAGAGGAGATCTCCGGCGTCCGCGCTCCTGTTATCAAAGCGCTTGCACGCCGTTGGGGAACAACGAATACAATGGGCGGTTCCGGCGTACGTGTAGGCTGGGGCGGCGCATGCCGTACAGATAACGGAACGGATTATTCAAGGATCATGGTCCAGCTTTTTGCTATGCAGGGCATGGGCAAGCCGGGCAGAAATATGTGGTCCGCAAATGCCGGCGGCCCGATGGATTATAATTTCTGGTTCGGCGGATATTCCGACCCGAGAAGCTCGATCGCAAACCATCCGATCGCTGACATTCAGCCTGTAAACGATGTTGAGCAGAAGCTTTACAGAGCAACTATCCCCGAAGCGATCCTTAACGGCCATGATGAATGGGACGGCGACGGATTCTGCGGACAGAGTCTTGAGCAGCAGTTCAATCATCATGTATATCCGCTTCCCGGCAAGAGCAAGGTCCACCTTCTTTACAGATACGGCGGAAACTTCTTCGGAACAATGATCAATACAAACAGATGGGCCGAAATGTTCCGTTCACCGGAGCTGGAGTTCACTGTAAGCCAGGATATGCATCTTACACCGGAAGGAAAATTCTGCGATGTTGTTCTTCCCGCATGTACAAACCTTGAAAGGACAGACATCGGCGAATTCTGTTCATCGGGAAACAGCGGCTACGCATCACATGGCCAGACAGGAAACAACTGGCAGGTCATCGTATACCAGAAGGCAGCTATTCCGCCGCTCGGAGAATCTCATAGTGATTACTGGATCTTCTCACAGCTTGCGGAAAGACTCGGTTTTGGCGCAGAGTACACGGAAGGCCGTGATGAAGAAGGCTGGGCAAAGAGATTCTGGGAGTTCTCAGATCTTTCAAAACGCATCGGCTGGGAAGAATTCAAAGAGCGCGGCTATTATTGTCCGGGAGTTCCGGAGGACTGGGAAAGACGCTGGGGCTTCAGATGGTTTGCCGAAGGCACGGAATGCAAGATGGTTCGTGACGAGTGCATGAAAGAAGGCAAGCTCGGAACAAAAACAGGTAAGATCGAATTCGTTTCCGAACTTCTTGAGGAAAGAGAGCCGGATGATCCGGTTCGCGGACCGATGGCGCACTACAGACCGTCAAGAGAAGGTCATGAGTCAAAGCTTTATGAAAAATATAAACTCAGTCTTATCTGCCCGCATCCGAGATTCGGATTCCATACCCAGTATGACCAGCACAGCAAATGGTTCTGGGAGGTTCCGGAGCACAGGCAGGTCGTTGAAGGCAATCCGTATGCGATCATCCGTATCCATCCGAAACGTGCCGCTGAGCGAGGAATCAAGGACAGAGATATCGTTCGCGTATGGAATGACCGTGGCGAGATCCTTTGTATGGCTAAAGTAACGAACAGACTTGAGGAGCATACCGTACATCTTTACGGATCATCAGGTATGTATGAGCCGGCAGTGCCCGGAAAATATGAGATCGACAAGGGCGGATGCGCGAATATTCTGACATCACCGGACATGATCGGCGGCAGACATATCCCCGGCATGACACCGAACTCAACTCTTGTTGAAATCGAAGTTTATGACAAACCACTTGTTCCGGGAATGGTTCTCAATGATCTTCTCGACAAGGTAAATAAGGAGGGCTGATGATATGCGTTTAGGAATAGCTGTAAATACAGAAAACTGCATGGCCTGCTATAACTGCGTAATGGCCTGCAAGGATGAACATTGCGGATATGGCTCAAAGCTCTCCGCACCGCAGCCTCATGAAGGACAGTTCTGGGTTGACATAAAATCAAGGGAGCGCGGCGATGACAACCGTAAAGTAAAGACGATAAACGTTCCCGTTATCTGCGGCACACTCGAAAATCCGGAGTTTGAAAAGGCAATCGCGGAAGGAACAATGGTAAAAAGAGAGGACGGAATCGTTTACATTGATCCTGAGAAGGCAAAAGGCCATAAAGAGCTTGTGAACGCAAGCCCGTGCGGCGGTATTTTCTGGAATGAAGAGCTTCAGCTTGCACAGAAATGTACAATGTGCGCAGAGCTTCTCGACGATCCGGATTACGCAAACGCACAGCCGCGATGCGTTGAAGCTTGCCCGAACGAAGCACTTGCATTCGGTGACCTTGACGATCCGGACAGCATGGTAAGCAAGATCATCGCTGCAAATAAGGTAACTCCTCTGCCGGGTACGGAAGGCATGAAGACAAACGTTGTCTACCTTAACCTGCCGACAGTATTCCTGGCCGGAAGCGTATATCTTCCGGGTGATGAAACGGGAGAAGACCCGGCGGTCGATGCCGAAGTAGAGATCAGCTGTGAGAAAACAGGCGAAAAATATGTCGTAAAGACAAATTATTTCGGCGACTGGGAGAAAGAAGAACTTACGCTGAACAAAGAATACAAGATAAAAATTTCTCTTGACGGATATGATCCCGTTGAGCTTACAGCGACAACGGATACAGATCATTATGTCGGAGAGGTTATACTTTAAAACCACCATAAAAATGGCTGCCGCATATGCGGCAGCCACATTTTTTCCGGCTTTAATATCAATCTTTTCTTACGTCGTACATTTTACGGCAGATCCGCTTGCCGGTCGTAGTCTGGAAGATGCGCTCGTAAGCGCTGCGGCATGCGGGGGCGTCATAATGTCCTTCCTGCATGTTTACGAGGAAGTCTGCCTCGAGTAGAATACGATAGTCGAGGCCGTCAACATCCGTATATGTGTGATGATGCGCGATGAGGTAGCAGACCCTGTCGATAACAGCGTCTTCATAGCCGAGCTCTTCAAGCATGGCTTTTGCAATGGGAGGGCCTTCTTTTTCCTGGTCAGGGCCGGCATCGGTTCCGTATTTTTCCATGCAGGTCTTTATGCCGATGTCGTGAGTAAGAGCAGCGGTCTGAAGGATGTGCATAAGGCGGTCGGAAATGCCTTCTCCTTCACCGATGAGGGTCGCGAATTCGTAAACTTTAAGAAAATGCTGGATGCGGTGGGCGTTCTGCGCGTCATAGTCCATCATTTTCATAATGAGGTCAAAATTTTTATTCATATCATATCTCCATCCCGTGTGTTGTCCTGCGTCGTAAAAGCCTTAAAGAACTGTTTTTCACACTATATATCATTATAAAAATCGGTCGGCGTGTGCCTTACAAATATCAATATACCCCCGCATGGAGAAAAATGCACGAGCTTTTTTGCAGATCGGCGATTGTTGGTTGCTTGACTGCGCAGCGGAGGCAGATGTAAAATAAAGAAAATTACCTTGATATTCAAAAAGGCTCCGGCAGATCGATCATGCACGAGCCTTTTTTTGCAGAAGGGCGGAAATATAAAAATCCGATTTCCGACATGACTGTTTTGCGGCTGAAGGGAGCCGGAGGGACACTCCTCGTGACAAAAGAAGCGTCCCCGAAGGAGGAAAATGAGTGCTTTTTTAGGACCGATACATTTCTGGCTTTTTAATAAGATCAGGATCCAGAATGAACTTACAAATACGATCATAGAAAAAACAGCGGGTGAGGGCATTGCCGCGAAGCTGGACGAAAAATATCCGAGGCTTGAAGAGGGCGAGCTGGCCGATTTTATAGATGAGGGAAATATCCACGGCTGGCTGCAGCAGAGGGTGTCCCTTGTGGAAAACAGGTTTGCATATGCGGCAGCGCTCATAGCGGGCGGGGATGAAAAAAAGATGGAAGAAATACTCGCTGCCGCCTTTGAATTCGGAAAAACAAAGCAATTGGAGCCGGGGAGCACGCTTGAAGAGGCGTACAGAGCGCTTGACGGCATCCTTTTGAACGGAATGCCGTGTGACCATGTCAATATTATGGTTGAAGCGAATGTTGAGCATATCATCTGGAGACAGGTCACTGATATTCATGCCGATTACTGGATCGAAAACACTGCAGACCCGTCGATGTATCAAAAGATACGCGGAAGCTTTATAAAAGGAATATTCGACGGCAGTGAAATAAAGTATGAAGAGCTTGAAGATAACTGCTTTGAGCTCAGAAGATAATTAAACGATAAAGGAGGTCTGAATATGAAGAAAAACGTTTCAAGAATGCTGGGACTGGCAGCTTTAAGCCTTTGCTTTGCTTTCCCGGCTGCGGCAATGGCAGACGGAGATATTATTACAACGCAGCCGCAGGACGTAAGCGTAAACTATCCGGAAGGCTGTGAATTTACGGTCGAAGTCGCAGACGAAGCACAGGTCGAAAGCTATCAGTGGTATCTGGAGGATTCCTCACATAGTGTATTCCTGCTCGACGGATATTCTGCAGCGACAAACAAGCTTGAGATGCCTAGTACCCAAAGCTACATGACCGGCGAGAGCGTTTATTGCGAGATCACGACAAAAGACGGAGAGGTCTATACTTCAGATCCTGCGGAAATAACCATTCTTAACAATGATGAGGATGTTATGGCTTTGTACATCGGAAATTATGTTATAGAGCCGGGCGAAGACTTTGATTGTTCGATCCTGGGAGAGGGCTGCGAGGGCAAAATATCACTCTCCGAAGACGGCAGTCTTTTAACAATGGATAACGTTATTATTGATAACGACACCCCGATATACGACAGCACTATTTCCGCCGCAACATTAATGTTTTATGCAGGACGCGGAAATGAGAATGAGACCGTTACGGTTCAGCTTATAGGAGAGAACGTACTTACAAACTCCTTCTATCAGGAGGAGTCAAACGGCAGCGGAATCACAATGGACTTCTGGTGGTACGAGTCCGATGTGATCGCGGATGTTGCTTTTGAAGAAGGTGAAGGCGGAGGCAGCCTTGCTATCAGCGGAGGAACATACTCACTTCGTAATCAGGCCGGTATTTATATAGATGCTCCGATCTGCATTTACAGCTATGAGCTTGGCAGATATAACACGGGTATTTATGCCGGAGCCCTTGAGCTCGCGGAAAATACAACGCTTGAATTAAACGTATCGGGTGCGGGCCTTATCGTTGACAGCCTTATCCAGAATGACGGATCCGTGATTAATATTGAAAGCTATGCGCCGTATGTCCCGACCCTGATGGAAGAGCTATACATCGTTGAAGTGTACAACAACGGTGAGTTTGTTATGGACAACGCGGAGCTTAATATTAAATTCACAGCAGACCCTGATATGTTTGTGCCTTATAAACAGTATCTCGCCGCAGCAACCGGAATATTACTCTGCAATGGCACAAAAACCGATATCAATAACAGCTCGATCAATATAGAAATGTCTGCTGAAGAAGGATCTTACGAGTATTGCGGCGGACTTGTGGGAATAGGAGGTGACGGCGGAGAGGACGAAGCTTCTGTTTCAGGAAGCTCGATCACGATTGATGTTGACGGAGCATATGTTTATTCCGCAATGGGAGTCCATACAGGAGGAGATCTTTCAATATCTGACGGAAGCTATGTTTCCATAGACGTTACCGCAGCAGGAGAAAGCTACGGACTTGCTCCGGAAGGCATGCTCTGTATAAGCAACAGTAATGTATACGCATACGCAGAATCCACAACGGGCGAAAACGAGAACGGAATCCTTTCAGCGGGAATCGAAATTGCTCTTGACGATGACATTTATACCGTAGAAGCAGGAACAAAGAACGGCACCGCCGTAGCGTCGCTTGTAGATTACGGCGAGGATAACGAAGAATATACTCCCGGCTATGAGGCGAAAACGATCACGCTCGGAACGCGCGTCATTGTAAAATCACCGGAAGCTTATGAGATCAATCTTACATCATTATATACAGGTATGAATTACATGCATCTTGAAACTGTATATGATGCAGCGGATGATCCTGCAGAAGCGGCAGTTGTTGTTTTCACAGGCAAAAAACAGTATCATTTCACAGATGTTCCGGAAGGCTCTTACTACTACGACCCTGTTTACTGGGCAGCAGATAACGGAATCACGACCGGCATGGGAGAAAATACATTCAACCCGGGCGGAACCCTTTCAAGGGCGCAGGCTGTTACATTTATCTGGAGATACAATGGTTGTCCCGAGCCGAAGTCAACAGAGACTTCTTTCACTGATATCAAAAAGAACAGCTATTATTACAAAGCCGTTCTCTGGGCAACGGAAAACAATATAACAACAGGAACATCAAAGACAACGTTTTCACCGGATGATCCCTGCACAAGGCAGCAGGTCGTAACGTTCCTTTGGAGATCCGAGAAAAAGCCGATCGCGATTGCCGACAATCCGTTCAAGGATGTTACAACAGATATGTACAGCTATGACGCTATCATTTGGGCGTACAAAAACGGAATCACAACAGGCATGGGAGAAGGCAAATTCGTACCGAACGGAAAATGTACGAGAGCCCAGTTTGTAACATTCCTTTACAGACTCGCCGAACTCGAAGCTTAATAACACAACAAATTGCATAAACAAGACCGCGGGGGCGAAATACCTCCGCGGTTTTTCTTGAATTTTTCACATATTGCTGTTACAGTGGCACCGACTGTTTTATAATATCTCAGCCAAAAGAAAACGTTACGTTTGAAAAAGAAAGGCTTTATAAATGAGTAAAAACGCAAAAACTGTTTTGATAATCGTTGTGGCATTGATCGCGATACTGGCGTGTGTTGCGATGTTTGCTTTTTCAAAGCTGTCAAAGATAAATACTGTAACGCTTGATGATACAAAGGTCGTTACGGCAAACGAATATAATACAGAAACAGAGGAACAGGCGGAAGCCACGCCGACGGAAGCGGCTCCGACCGAAGAAGCAGATCGAATGACCGGAATACAGATGCTTGCCCTCGTAGGTCTTGATGCGAGAGAAGACGTCGACCGCGCAAACAGCGATACGATGATAATCGTCTGCATAAATCACGATGAAAAAACGATCAGACTTGCGTCACTTTACCGCGACACATATTTAAATGTTTCGGGAACAGGCAGCTATTATACAAAAGCGAATGCCGCGTATGCGCAGGGCGGCCCGGAACAGTTCCTTTCCATGCTGAACCTGAATTTCGACCTGAACATAACCCAGTTTGCAACAACAAGATTCAAGGCGCTTGCCGACGCGATCGATGTTCTCGGCGGCCTTGATATAGATCTTACAAGGCAGGAACTGATCCATCTGAATAACTATAACGTGGAAACCTCAGAGGTCTGCGGATATGAATACGAGGCGATAGAAGTCCCGTCGGCAGAGGTTTTTGACGGCGTTACGGAATGGACATTCCATCTGACGGGAACTCAGGCTGTTTCGTACGCAAGGATCCGTTACACGGAGGGCTACGATTACAAGAGGACCGAAAGACAGAGAATCGTCCTCATGAAGATGTTTGAAAAAGTAAAATCTGCCGATCTTGCAACGCTAAACACACTGATAGACACAGTTTTCCCGCAGATAACCACAAATCTGACAGCGACAGAGATACTTACACTTGCAAAGTCCGTGCTTTCCTATGATATAGTAGATCAGACGGGATTTCCGTTTACGCATGTCGGGTCGAATATAGGAATAGGCGACATGGTCGTTCCGACAACGCTTGAATCCAATGCGATCCAGCTGCATTCTTTCCTGCTCCCGGGTGTTCCGTACACTCCGTCTTCAACAGTTCAGGAATACAGCGCACACATTGAATCCGACTTAAACGGTGGATCGAGCAGCTACAGCGGAAGCGAAAGCGAAAATTACGAAACCTCAGAAACACCTACGCCGGCTGTAACCGATACTCCGGAAGCAACTGAGACTCCGGAGCCCACTGCTGAGCCTACGGCAGAACCAACGTCAGAGCCGGAGCCAACATATGAGCCGGAGCCGACATCCGAGCCGGAACCGACCTCAGAGCCGGAGCAGCCGGAAGAGTCCGGAGGCGGGACAGACATAGTAGAGATAACAGAGTAGGGATCCGGGAAAAATAATTTCGGGGCAGGATGATGAATTACAGAGAGATAAGGATCAAAGCGAGAGAATTATATAAAAAATGCCTTGGCGTAATGCTTCTGTACATTTTTATATTTTATTGTCTGAGGACATTTGTCCTTCTTCCCGCAGAGAGAGCAATCTGGAATTTAATACTGTCAACGACTCCGAACAGCTTTATTACGGATAAGACTATCCTCACATTTATTGAAAATCCGCAGTGCATTGCTGTAGGACTGCTCCTCGTCGCCCTGTTTTGCGCATTTACTCCGGCACCGCGAATGCCTGCACCATGCCCGCCGCCGAATATACATCTATAAACGGCATGATCACGATGATATAAACAAAAAACATCCAGTTTTTCGGCTTTGCGAGATGTTTTATGTTTTTCAGGGAGAGAATGAACAGGCTCGTAAACTTTATTGGTTTGTCCTGTCTGTCTTGAATATTACAGACAGGAC
>R11__coassemble_1558_pt1 | contig 12684 bp, 12 predicted proteins | sample R11__metabat2_low_PE_003 | metagenome-assembled genome bin R11 | reverse complement strand
TTTTTTATTTAATTTTATTTATTCTCTTCCGGTGCTTACCCGTTAACTTCCGGTCAATTTATCTCTTTTTCAACGACGCACTCATTTTTGATCGTTCCGACAAGGGACTGGAGTGCATCAATTACATGCGGACGTATGTCGCCGCCGATCATGACATACATGATATCATCGCCGAGTGAAAGCTCACCTTCGTTGAGCCATACCTTTATGTAATATATTCCCGTCATTTTGTAGGTTTCTTCGATTGCCGCATTAACCTTTTCCTCGTCATATGAAAAGATCATGCCTTTAACAGCTTCCGTATTCTCAGCTCCGAGGCGTACTTTCGCCTTTGCGTCCTGTCTTACGGTTCCGTTGTGAACAAGGTACATTCCGATCCTTGCGGCGCTTTCGTCAGCCTTTGCTTCCGCGAGCCATGCGTTAATGTCCGGACTTTGCTTTGCCATTATTATCTCCTTTCGATTCGGCGTATTACTTTTCTTCGGCGCCGATCCCGAATTCTTTTTTAATATATTCATACATATTTTCGCCGAATGCTTTGTGGCCCTTCGGGCTGTAATGAACGCCGTCGAAGACCTTGTCGATCTTCCAGCCTGTCGTATCGACGAAGTGCATTCCGTGCTTTTCCGCGAGCTGCTTATAAAAAGCAGGCAGCGCAAGGGATTTGTCGATCATTTCCTGCTCGTATACCCAGCTTCCTTCTTCGAGCTTAGCGGGCGTAGCCAACAGGGTCTTTGCAGGGTCATACCACTTGATCCTTGTAAGATTATCCAGAAAATTGTCCATTTTATCGGCTATCTGTGCAGGGCTGATCTCTTCGTGAAGAATATTATTTCCGCCAAGCATGATAAGAAAAATATCCGGGGCCTTATAGGAGTTCATGGTTTTTGCCATGGCTTTCATAAGGAGCGGATCTATCGGGATCATTCGTCCGCAAAGGCCTTCGTTTATGACTTCGAAGCCGTTGTCTTCAAGGACGCCGGTCCATCTGAGCGCTTCGGGATAACGTCCGCCGAAAAGCCCCTGCGGCTCATATCCCCATGTATTTGAATCTCCGTAGCAGATTATAGAGGGCATGTTTTTTTCCTCATTTCCAAGTTTTTACCATGTCTATAGTACATTCTGCTCTTATAAAAAGCAAATAAAAAAAGTCTTCTGATACCTGTCAAACACAACTCTTGCTTTGTCCGCCGCTTGTAGTATTATTATCGGGAGATCATCGGAGGTTTTTGATATGAACAACAATGAAATTAAGGAAATGCTTTCCTTTATAGATTCCAACCCGACAGCCTACCACACATGCGCGTCGGTAAAAAAAACATTGAAGGATGCGGGCTTTGAGGAGCTGCTTGAAAGTCGGAAGTGGACTCTTGAGGCCGGCAAAGACTATTATGTCTGCAGGAACAGCTCAAGTATAATCGCTTTCCGTCTTGGTAAAGATCTGAGCGATTACAGCTTTAACATCGCCGCTGCGCATACGGACTCGCCTTGTTTCCGTATCAAGGAAAATGCCGAACTGTTTACCGGCAAAAAATACACAAGATTAAACACAGAGGGCTACGGCGGCATGATCTGCTCCACATGGATGGACCGTCCTTTATCTGTAGCCGGCCGCGTTATCGTCAAAGAAAATGACTCTATTGTCTCAAAGCTTGTCGCTGTCGATCGTGACCTGCTGCTTATTCCAAGCGTTGCGATCCATATGAACCGCGAAGTAAATGAAAAGAGCTCATTCAACAAGCAGGTAGACATGCTGCCGCTGTTCGGTGGAGAAACAAAGGAAAATGCCCTGAAAAGTCTCATTGCCGACGAACTCGGAATTTCCACTGACATGATCATCGGCAGCGACCTTTATCTTTACATCCGCCAAAGATCAACGATCTGGGGCTGCAATGAGGAATTTATTTCTTCCGGGCGTCTTGATGATCAGCAGAGTCTTTTCTCCATTCTGAAGGGCTTCTTAAAAGGGAAATGCGGCAGCTCTGTTAACGTGGCTGCGTTCTTTGATAACGAAGAGGTCGGCTCCGGCACAAAGCAGGGCGCTGCTTCAACGTTTATGTATGACGTACTTCATCGAATCGCCACGAATATAGGCAGCGAGGAAGATTTTTATCGTGCTGTCGCGAAAAGCTTCATGATCAGCGCCGACAATGCGCATGCCGTACATCCGAACCACCCGGAGTATTCCGACGCAAACAACTGCACTTATATGAACGAAGGCGTCGTTGTAAAATCGCATGCGGGCCAAAAATACACCAGCGACGGAATGAGCATCGCCATAATTCGTGAGCTCGCCGCCCGCGCCGGTGTGCCCCTTCAGTTTTTTGCCAACCGCTCCGACAAGGCCGGCGGCAGCACACTCGGCAACCTGGCTATGACTCAGGTATCAATGAACTGCGTCGATATCGGGCTGCCTCAGCTCGCCATGCATTCGGCTTACGAAACGGCCGGTGCAAAAGATACGCTTTATATGATCCGCCTGCTTGAAGAGTTTTACAGCAGTCATTTTGAAGAGACCGGCCCCGGCAGCCTTGCGATAAAGTGATCCATGAGGGATGCTCCGTTAACGGATTTCACTTTCTTTTCATATTTGCAACATATTCCGCTCACATTTCGGAATTACAGTTATCGCAGATAAATAAGAAAAGCAACATTTCTCCCCCCTCATTGAAGTGAAAAAGATCGGTCAGTATCTGACCGATCTTTTTTCTTTGTGAATATTTTAAAATAAAAGGCTGTCTGCATAGATGCAAACAGCCTTTTTAATATGCCGGCGGCCGGGGTCGAACCGGCACGAGTGTCACCACTCACGGGATTTTAAGTCCCGGGCGTCTGCCAATTCCGCCACGCCGGCATGTGATTTAACAATGTTGGATTATATACTATATTCCCTGTAATTTCAAGCTTGTTTTTTATTCCTGTATCAAAGCGTTCAGCTTACGGAAGTTCTCTGCGACATCTCCGGAAAACGCTGCGGAACCGGCAACAAATACATCAGCGCCTGCGGCTTTGATCTCAGGGATCGTATTTACATTCATTCCGCCGTCGACTTCGATGAGGACGTCCGGATATCCGGCGTCAACGAGTTTTTTCTTAAGTGCGGCTACCTTGGCGGTCATTGCCGGGATGAATTTCTGGCCTGAAAAGCCCGGGTTTACGGACATGATGAGGACCATGTCGACCTTGTCCATAATATAATCGAGAACGCAGAGCGGCGTTGCGGGATTTAATGCAATCCCGGCTTTCATACCAGCGTCGTGAACGCTTGCGAGAACGCGGTCTATGTGAGTACAGGCTTCCGCATGTACGCATAAAAGGTCTGCTCCGGCTTTTTTCATGGCATCAACGTAACGACCCGGGTCCTCGACCATCATATGAACATCGAAAAACAGGTCTGATGCAGGGCGGAGCGCAGCGACTACGGGCATTCCGAAGGAAATGCTGGGGACAAACATTCCGTCCATGATATCCATGTGGAGCCATTCGCAGCCTTCGTTTTTGAGAATGTCGATCTGCTCGTTAAGGCGTCCGAAATCAGCGGAAAGAATTGATGGTGCAAGCTGTTTCATAATGTTTCCTTTCGTTTATAACAGGCAAAAGCCCGCAGACAGGTTGTTTAAAATATGTTTCCGGTCGGTCAATATCTGTGTTTCTCTGCTTCTTTTAATTCTCTGAAAAGCTGGGTATATGATTCGTAGCGTTCTTTAAATATACGCCCTTCTTTCACAGCTTCTTTAAGCGCACAGTCCGGTTCATCGACATGAACGCAGCCGTCAAAGCGGCATTTATTCTCAAATTCCCGGAATTCCGGAAAATAATATCTGAGGTCTTCTTTCGCGATCTCTTCCTGAACAAATGACGTAAAGCCGGGCGTGTCGCAGATAAACGTTCCGTCCTCGATCATAAAAAGCTCGGCGTGTCTTGTTGTCTGCTTGCCGCGCTTCAGTTTTTTGCTTATAGCGCCGGTCTCCATGACATTTTCCCTGGAAAGCGCATTTGTCAGAGAGGATTTTCCGGCTCCGGACGGTCCGGCAAGCACGGTCGTTTTGTCCTTTAAAAGGGCGCGCACATCTTCCGTTCCTTTTTCGGCGGCGACGCTTATTGCCATTGTTCTGTAGCCGGCGGCGGCATAAATATCCATCCAGTGCTGCGCTTCGGCTTCGCTTACAAGGTCGCACTTGTTGAAGCAGATGATGACGGGAAGTTCCTGCCTTTCCATCTGGATAAGGAAGCGGTCCAGTACACCGGGATTCGGCTTCGGATCCGCAAGTGCAAATACAAGCAGTGCCTGATCAACATTCGCGACAAGAGGGCGGTAAAGCTGACTGCGTCGTTTGTGGATTCGTATTATGTTTGCTTCCATGTCTTCGGCATGTGTGATCTCTATGTCAACTTCATCGCCGACGCAGGGTTTTATCCCTTCTTTTCGGAAGATTCCTTTTGCCTTACATTCATAGATGCCGGACCCTATTACTTCTACGTAATAGAATCCGGCAATTCCTTTAATAATCTTTCCGGTCATCATTTATTCAATCGGAGAAAATTCGATTTCATATGAGTCGATCTGGTCGCCTTCATAATCGAGGATAATGATAGTTCCGGTCGTCTCACCGTTAGCGCCGTAGATAGTTGTTGAATACGGGCTGTAATCTTCTCCCCACGGAGACTCACCTTCGTAGATCGTGGTCGTCTGGCCATTCTGCTGGAGGAGGATCGTTACGGAGCCGCCCATGTATGCGCCGGGCTCGTAGATCGTTACATCAGCTGCCATATTTGTATCGGCGTTAACTTCGGCATTGCTGCCTGATGTTCCGTCTGTTGTTTCGGTTTCGGAGCTTTCCTCAGTGCTGCCTTCCATCGGTCCCTGGCTGATGTAGAGGTGAACTTCACTGCCTGCCGGAAGTGTGGTTCCTTCGATAGGATTAACAGCTGCAACCGTGCCTACAGGCATATCTGAGTATGTAAGCTCGGCTGATACTGTGAAGCCAAGGGCAGCGAGAGCATTTTCCGCATCGGTCTGTGTGATTCCGACAAGACCTGACGGAACGGCTACGCCTTCGGCGCCTGAGGAAAGTACTACGTTAATAGTGCTGCCTGAAGCAACGTTGCTGCCTGCGAGGGTCTCCTGATATACAACGAGGCCTGCGGCATATGTGTCGCTGGATTGTGTGCCGGTCTGTTTAACTTCAAGACCGTACTGGCTGGCGATCTTTGTTGCTTCTTCAAGGCTGTATCCCATGAGGTCCGGAACGCGAACCTTGTCTGTGTCTTCTTCTTCATCCGGAATGATGGTTACGGATGCTGATGCGGCGGATGATGATGAGGTCGTGGCTGTGGTCGTCTTCTTGCTGAAGAGGCCTGTCATGTTGCCGATAATGATAACAAGAATGACAATGATAACAGCGCCGATGAGGAATCCGCCGATAGTGATGGCTTTTTCAAGCTTTGAGCTTACTTCGTCATCGTCGTCATCATCGTAGTCGTCGCGGACTTTCTTTGCTTTTCTGGCTTTTTTCTTTGGCTTGTAATCCTCTTCGTCGTCGAAGTCGTCATCGTCGTCATCGTCGTAAAGAGAATAGCTTGCTTTGCTCTTGGCTTTTGATGTTGAAACAGTCTGTGTTGTCTTGTGAGCAGCAGAAGAAGATGCTGCTGGCGCTGTGGCTGCAGAGGCTGCGCCTGCTCCGGCTGCGGCGGGAGCGATCGAAACAAAGCTGCCCTGCGGATCTGTCAGGGAATGCTTGAGGTCATCGATAAGCTCGCCGACGGTTTCGTATCTTCGGCTCGGGTCTTTCTGAGTACACTTGAGGATGATCTGCTCAAGTGAGTACGGAAGGTCCGGCGTATATCTTGACGGCGGGATGATCTCTTCCTGAAGATGCTTTATGGCTATGGATACTGTCGTGTCGCCGTCAAACGGAACACGTCCCGTAACCATTTCATACATTGTTACGCCGAGTGAATATATATCACTCTTTGCATCCGAAAATCCTCCGCGCACCTGCTCGGGGCTGCTGTAATGAACTGAGCCCATAACATTGGCTGTGATGGTGTTGGAGTTCGTTGCTTTTGCGATACCGAAGTCGGAAAGCTTAACCTTTCCGTCTGTTGAGATTATGATATTCTGAGGCTTAACATCACGGTGGATAATGCCCTGATTGTGGGCAGCCTCAAGTCCGAGGGAGACCTGAATGGCGATACTTGTTGCCTCTTTTATGCTGAGCTTGCCCTTTTTAATAATGTAATTCTTAAGGGTAATGCCCTCAACAAGCTCCATAACGATGTAGTACAGACCTCTGTCCTCTCCTACATCGAACACGTTTACAATGTTCGGATGAGAAAGGCCGGCGGCTGCCTGCGCTTCCTTTTTGAACTTTGCGATAAAGCCGGTATCCTGACGGAATTCAGCCTTGAGGATCTTAACTGCGACCATGCGGTTAAGTTTATGATCCATAGCCTTATAGACGTCTGCCATTCCGCCTGCGCCTACTCTGGATATGATCTCGTATCTCTCAGCGATAATGATGCCTTCTTTTAACATAGGTTCACCTCGTTCCAAATGGGTCGACTACGACAACAGCAATATTGTCGAGGCCCCCGTTTTTATTTGCTTCGTCAACGAGAGCACGCGCGGGATCGGCGTTTTCGTCGTTAACGGTTTCTTTCAGTATTCTTAATATATCTTCGTCGCTTACCATGTTCGTAAGTCCGTCCGAGCACATAAGGAAAACAGTTCCCGGTTCGATCTTGAAATCGAAGAAATCGATCTGGAGCTGGTCGCTCGTGCCGACGGCGCGGGTGATGATATTCTTGTCCGGATGGTGAGCAGCTTCTTCCGGAGGAAGCTCTCCGAGCCTTACCATTTCGGCAATAAGGGAATGGTCCTGCGTTATCTGGGTCAGCTCCTCGTTTGCGATATAGAGGCGGCTGTCTCCGACGTTCGCAACATAGAGATATTCTCCGGAAACGGTTGCGGCAACCATCGTTGTGCCCATTCCGCTCATCTCGGGATTCCGGTTTGCGGCTTCGATGACGCCTTCGTTTGCTTCGGCCATGCCGTTGCGGATGATGCGGACGGGGTTGAAGTTTTCATCTTTTTTTATGGTTTCGACAAGGGTGGTTACGGCGAAATGTGATGCGAAATCGCCTGCTGCGTGACCGCCCATTCCATCAGCCACAACAAAAAGATTCGACAGGTTGCCTACCGGATCTGCTGATGTAAATATATAATCCTGATTCATCGACCTGACGCGGCCGACATCAGTTGCAAAATAAACGATCATATTGATAACCGGGCTTATTGCCCTATATATCCCTTTCTGAGCTGTCCGCATGCACCATTGATATCCATGCCGATACTCCTCCTAATAGTAACATTTATTCCGCATTTTTCAAGCTTATTTTGAAATTTAACAGTCTGTTCATAGGATGGCCTTGCATATCCGCTATCTTTTACGGTATTTAACCTGATAAGGTTTACGTGGCACGGAAAGCCCTTCAGCAGCGCCGCAAGCTTTTCGGCGCCCTTTTCGGAGTCATTTTTCCCGGAAACCAACGCATATTCAAATGTTACTCTTCTGCCGGTCGAGGAATAATATTCCTTTGCGGCGGCAAGAAGCTCGTCTATGGAATATGCCTTTGCGACAGGCATGAGCGCTTTTCTCGTTTCGTCATCATAAGCATGCAGGGATATCGCAAGCGTTACGGCAAGCTTTTCCTTTGCGAAGTCATAGATCTTCGGAACAAGGCCGCATGTGGAGACCGTTATGCTTCGCTGGCTTAAGTTCAGCCCGTTCGGATGGCTTAAGATCCGGATAAATCGCACGATATTATCGTAATTGTCCATGGGTTCGCCTATGCCCATGACGACTACATTATCGACTCTTTCGCCGGTCAGCCTTGTTATTTCGTATATCTGTCCCAGCATTTCGGACGCTGTCAGATCACGGACCTTTCCGCCGATAGTGGAGGCGCAGAACGTGCAGCCCATTGCGCAGCCGACCTGCGATGAAATGCATACGGAATTCCCATAGGAATACTTCATCCATACGCTTTCGACAACGTTGCCGTCCGGAAGCTGGAAAAGATATTTTCTGGCTTCGTCTTCCTTTGAAACAAGACATTCTTTTTCTTCAAGCGTTACCAAGGGATATTCTGTTTTCAGTTTTTCTCTGAGGTTTTTTGAGAGATTTGTCATCTCGTCATAGCTTCCCGCTCCCTTTTCATGGATCCAGGAAAATATCTGGCCGGCTCTGAAAGGCTTTTCGCCGAGCGAGATCATAAGCTCTTTTACCTCTTCGTGGTACATAGATGCGATATCCATATTTGCCTCCGGGCGATCCCGATCATTCTTAAAGACTGAGATCATATGTGCAGTCTGAAAATATATTTCCTATTTTTCTTTTCGGAATACAGAGATGAAAAATCCGTCATCGGCGTTTATTCCTGGCAGCAGAGTTTTTATGCAGACATTTTTCAGCCCGTATTCTGAGGAAATAAACGCAGCGTTTTCTTCATTTTCTTTTTTGCTGAGGGTACACGTTGAGAACAGGAGCTGTCCTCCGGGCTTTACGTATCGTACGGCGTTCCCTAGAATGGAGCGCTGTATGGATACGAGAGCGTCTTCTTTTTCTTTCGAAGCATGATATTTTACGTCCGGCTTGCGGCCGATAACGCCATAGCCGGAGCAGGGAAGATCTGCTATGACAACATCATATTTTTCAACGTCATTTTCATTAAAAACAGATGCGTCCGCCGTTTCCGTCTTTATATTTGCAAAGTTGCAGCGTTTTATATTTTCGTCTATGAGGGCAGTCTTTTCCTCATTTACATCTCTTGCTGTTACAAGGGAGCTTTCCCCGGCTCTGTCCGCGGCGGTCATGCTTTTTCCTCCGGGCGCTGCGCAAAGGTCAAGAATGGTCATTCCGGGGCCTAATTCAAGGGATGCGACAGCAAGCTGGGATCCTGTATCCTGTACGTATATGCTTCCGTTTTTAAATGCGGAGAGGCGGTTTAATGCTCCGAAATCCGCTATTTCGGCCGCTCCGTCCGGGGCTCCGTCGGGAATGCGGACCGATACGCCTTCGGCTCTCAGGCTTTCAAGCGTCTCGTCCGGGCTGCAGCCGCCGGTTTTTAATCTGATAACGACAGGGCGCTCCTTAAGAAACGCAGCGCATATTTTCTCCGCTGCTTCCGCACCGTAATCTCCGATCCATTTCGAAACAAGATATTCGGGCATTGAATATGTGACGGATATATATTTGACGGGTTCGTTTTTCGATGGCTGTTTTACGCGGTCCGGGTCTCTTATAACATTTCTCAGGACGCCGTTTATAAGGCCTTTCATCGATGAAAAGCCCTTTAATGACGCGAGCTTGACTGCCTCATTTACTACGGCCGGCTGCGGTATGCTTTGCATTTCGTATATCTGGTAAACGGAAAGGCGGAGTATCCAGCGAAGCGGCGGCTTGAGCTTTGAGACCGGTTTTGTGAGATAAAAAGAAAGAATGTAGTCCAGGCGTATCTGCTGTTCAAGTGTTCCTTTCGTAAGGCGGTTATAAAATGACCGCTGGTTTTTCGGAAGCTCTTTTATTTTTTCAAGACCGGCTTTTATGAGCGCGGTCGCCTTGCCGTCGCTTTTTTCGGCGGCGAGAAGGGTCTCGAGTGAAAGTTTTCGTAAATTTATGCTTTCTGCGCTCATGTTTTAAGTCTTTCTTTGCTTATTTCGGATGCATTCTTCCGCCGTCAAATTCAAGATGGTCTCCGGCAATGCTGTATTTTTATATTATCCAAGCTTTGCCGGCACTTCTTTTACACCGTTTACAAAGCTTTTTGCGTCCATAGGCTTTTTGCCTTCGAGTTGAAGCATTTCTATATTAAGGACGCCCGTTCCGGTCTTTACTTTAAAGCCTTTTTTATCAAGGCTCACTATCTCACCGGAAAGGCAGCTGCTTTCTTCTTCGCAGACAGAGGCTTTTATGACTTTAAGCGTCTTGCCGGCAAAAGCGGTATATGCGCCGGGCCAGGGATAAAGTCCTCTTATCTGTCTGTCGATCTTTTCGGCGGGATCGTTCCAGTCGATGAGGCCGTCCGTCTTTTTTATCATGCGGGCATAGGGCGTTGTGCTTTCGGCCGGCTGGGGAACAGGTGAAATATTTCCTGTTTCTATGTCATTCAGTGTTTTTATAAGAAGGTTCGCTCCCTCATCGGCGAGCTTGTTGAAAAGGCTTCCGCCGGTCTCGTCATCGGCGATCGGAACTTCGCATACCGAGAGTATGTCGCCTGTGTCGAGGCCTTCGTTCATCTGCATGATTGAAACGCCTGTTTTTTCATGACCGTCAAGGATCGCCCACTGGATAGGAGCGGCTCCCCTGTAGGCGGGAAGGAGCGACGCGTGAACATTTATGCATCCGTATTTCGGCAGATCGAGGATATTTTTCGGTACGATCTGGCCGAAAGCGACTACGATGATGGCATCAGGCGCAAGCTCACTGAATTTCTCAAAAATGCCTTCGTCCCTGAGCCTTTCGGGCTGGAATACGGGAAGTCCGAGCTTAAGGGCCGCTTCCTTTACGGGAGATGGCTGAAGCTTGCCGCTGCGGCCTTTCGGTTTGTCAGGCTGTGTCACGGTAAGGACGATCTCGTGGCCGGCTTCCGAAAGCGCATTAAGCGCAGATACGGAAAAATCCGGTGTTCCGCAATATATAAGTCTCATTTATTCTTCCTCTTCTCCGGCTGCGACATCATGGATCTCGCCTTCAACCTTTGTTACATACATGATTCCGTCAAGATGATCGCACTCGTGGCAGATGGCTCTTGCGAAAAGGTCTTCCGCTTCGAGCTCGAACGGCTCCATGTTTATATCGAATGCCTTTACTTTGACTTTCTGCGGGCGTGTAACAACGCCGCTTTTCCCCGGGTAGCTTAAGCAGCCTTCTTCTCCGGGCTGCTCGCCTTCCGTATAGACGATCTCCGGATTAATAAATACGACTGGGTCCGGTTCTTCGAAATTCACATCGATAACCACGATCCTTCGAAGAACGCCTACCTGCGGTGCCGCGAGGCCGACGCCTCCCTCCGCGTACATTGTTTCGAGCATATCATCGACGAGTGTTTTAAGACGAAGAGACATTTTCTCGACAGGTCTGCATGTTTTTTCAAGGATAGGATCTCCTAAAATTCTTACTGTTCTTGTTGCCATTCTTTCCTCCCGGGCTTTATCCTGCGCTGTCAAACTGGATCTGAAGCGAATCAAAGCCTCTGTTGATATCTATATATTTTTCAAGCAGGAGTCTGAGCTTTATAAGGTCGCTCCGGCTCCGGCCTTTTATGTACATGACTCTTCTGTATCTGTCTGCCACTTTCGCGATGGCCTCTTCCGTGGGGCCGAGGATGCGGCAGCCTTCTTTTAAATTGCTCTGAGCAAAGCTTTTTAAATATTCCATGGCTTTATCGAGGTGCGCTTCATCGGTGCCGCTTGCGTGTACGGCAATAAGGCGGCCGGCCGGCGGATATCCGAGGGCTTCCCTGTTTTCGATCTCTTCCCTGTAAAAAGAATCGTAATCCTGAAGCGATGCGGCTGTGATGGCATAATGCTCGGGATGGCTCGTCTGGATTATGGCTTTTCCGGGCTTGTCGCCGCGGCCGGCTCTTCCGACTGCCTGGCACAAAAGCTGGAATGTTCTTTCGGAAGCGCGGTAATCGCTGGAAAACAACAGTCCGTCTGCTGAAAGCGCTCCTACGAGTGTGACTCCCGGGAAATCGTGACCTTTTACGATCATCTGAGTTCCGAGGAGGATATCCGCTTCTTTGTTTGCGAAGCCTTTAAGGATCCTCTCGTAATCGTCGGCGTTTTTCACTGTATCCCTGTCCATTCGGGCTACGACCGTCTCGGGATAATCTTTTTTCAAAAGCTCTTCTATCTGCTGCGTACCGACCTGAAAACCACTGATAAACGGGGATGAGCATTCGGGACATTTCGTGATCATCGGCTTTGTATATCCGCAATAGTGGCACATCAGGCGATTGTTTGCGTGAAGAGTCAGCGATACGTCGCAATGCGGACATTTTACCACATATCCGCAGGATCTGCAGGATAAATATCCCGTATGCCCGCGGCGGTTCAGGAAAAGGATGATCTGCTCTTTTTTTGACAGCCTGTCTTCTATAGCAGTTCGAAGGGGCAGGCCTATCGGACCGGCATTTCCCGCAGCGAGCTCTTTTTTCATATCGGTGATCTCAACTTCGGGAAGCACTGCGTTTCCGTATCTTTCATCTATGCGGAAAAAGGCATATTCGCCGAGCTCGCAGCTGTATCTTGAAGCTGTGGAAGGGGTTGCGCTTCCGAGGACGACATGTGCGTTTTCGAGACGGGCGCGCTCTATGGCAGTTTCGCGGGCGTCGTATCTCGGGGTCACTTCGCTTTGATAAGAGTTTTCATGCTCTTCGTCTATTATTATAAGTCCGAGGTCGGAAAACGGGGTGAAAAGCGCGGACCTGGGGCCGATAACAAGTGAGACCAGGCCTTTTTTTACGCGTTCAAGCATATCCGAACGTTCGCCGGGCGAAAGTCTGGAGTGCAGGACCGCTACTTTATCTCCGAATACGGCGTAAAATCAGCTGACGATCTGCCAAGTAAGGGATATCTCGGGGATGAGAAGGATGGCCTGGCGGCCGCTTTCGCAAATG
>R11__coassemble_1513_pt1 | contig 12949 bp, 12 predicted proteins | sample R11__metabat2_low_PE_003 | metagenome-assembled genome bin R11 | reverse complement strand
TTGATCGTCCAGTATTGGACGCAGTATAAAGCATATGATCGCAGGAGGAAAATAAAATGAGCGACTGTATTTTTTGCAAAATAGCAAACGGAGAGATCCCGTCGGCTACACTTTATGAGGATGATAATTTCAGAGTGATCCTTGATATGGGACCGTCCAGAAGAGGACATTCCCTTATACTTCCGAAAAATCATTACGAGAATCTTTTCGAGCTTCCGGATGATTTAAAAGGCGAAGCACTCAAGGTTGCTTCTAAAGTCGGAACAGCTATGATGAAAGCACTCCCGTGTGAAGGTGTTCAGATCATGCAGAACAACGGACTCGCCGCAGGCCAGACAGTATTCCATTTCCATATGCACCTTATCCCAGGCTACGAAAGCGAAGGCCCGGGCGCAACATGGGTTCCGGGAACACTTGCCGATGACGATAAAGTAAATATTCCGGAAGCAATCAAAGCAGCACTTTAAGACATCGTTAAAACAATACAGAAGAGAAAAAACATCGAGGAAACGACATAGGTCGCTATTGATGTGGGACGCAGACTCAGCCTATGTCTGCAATGATATAAAATCGAGGGAATGACATCAGTCATCCCTCGATTTTGTACAATATTGCTGATACACCTCTTCTATAACATCGGTAACAGCTTTTACCCCGTTTTTTCCGGCACTGGCATGCATTGCGGAGATGTATTTATCCTTGTTTGTGAGCAGCTCGGTGAGAGCTGCTTTAAGAGAATCAAGAGTAAGCTCTTCCTCCTGAATAACCAGGCTGAAGCCTTGTTTCCTGAATGACTCGGCGTTGAGCAGCTGGTCGCCGCGGCTTTGCGCGGCCGGAAGCGGGATAAGAAGATTCGGCTTTGCAAGGGCGCACAGCTCGCAGATCGAGTTTGCACCGGCACGGGAAACAACAACATCAGCAAGAGCGAACATATCCGCAAGCTCGGCTTTTACGAATCCGAATTGGGCATAACCCTTTGTGCCTTCGAGAGAAGGCTCTTCCTTGCCCTTTCCGCAAAGATGGATTATCTGGAAATCATTAAGAAGCTCTGTGAGGTTCTCACGGATAACTCCGTTAATTGCCGAAGCGCCGAGACTTCCGCCGACCACGAGCAGTACCGGCTTTGAATTATCAAAGCCGCAGAGTGTGCGGGCTTTTTCAGGATCGCCGTTTAAAAGCTCCTGCCTTATAGGAGTTCCGGTGAGGACGGCTTTTTCTGCGGGGATATACTGCATAGTCTCCGGAAAATTGCAGCAGACCTTTTTTACTGTGGGGATGCAAAGCTTGTTTGCAAGCCCCGGAGTCAGGTCACACTCGTGAATAACGACCGGAATCTTTAAAAACCCCGCGGCAAGTACGACCGGAACGGCAACGAATCCGCCTTTTGAAAAAATGATGTCGGGCTTGAGCTGCTTTAAAAGTTTGCGGGCTTCATGGAGTCCCTTCACGACATTGAGAGTGTCTTTAAGATTATCAATGCTTAAATAGCGGCGAAGCTTTCCGACAGGTATCCCGAAGTAAGGTATGTCGAAATCCGCGATAAGCTTCTGCTCCATACCTGAGACGGAGCCGACATACGTAATAGTGTATTCAAGTTCTTTAAGGCGGGGAAGCATGGCAATATTAGGCGTAACATGTCCTGCCGTACCGCCGCCTGTAAGTATAAGTTTTTTCATTTTTTACGGATCACTTAAAAACAGCGGATCAGGCCTGAAGCCATGCTGTTTCGAGTGATATCTCCATCATTTCATTGAATGTATCCTGTCTTTCCAGCGCGCTGAGCGATTCCGGAAGGAACATGTGGTCTGAAATAGAAACGATGCTGAGCGCTTTCTTGTGCATAGCGGCAGCTTCGAGATAGAAACCTGCAGTTTCCATTTCTACGGCAAGCATACCTAAATTTGCGGCCATTTTCGGAACTTCAGGATTTGCGTTGTAGAATACGTCAGTAGTAAAGACAGGACCTACTTTAACGGATGTGCCGCGATCCTTTGCGATATTATAAGCGTCGTTGAGCATCTCAAAGTCTGCTGTCGGGGCAAGTGTTCCCGGGAAGCCATACTGTGCAGCAAAGTTTGAATTTGTGCAGGCGCTCATTGCTATAACAACGTCGCGTACGTGAATATTATCATGCAGTGCTCCGGCAGAGCCGACACGGATAACAGCCTCTACTCCGTAGAATGTAAAGAGCTCATGAATGTAAAGAGTAGCTGAAGGGATTCCCATACCGCTGCCCATTACTGAGATTCGTTTGCCTTTATATGTACCTGTATAGCCGTACATATTCCTTACCGTGTTGAAAAGCACGGGGGATTCAAGATAGTGCTCGGCGATATATTTGGCGCGGAGCGGGTCTCCCGGAAGAAGAACGACTTTTGCTACTGATGACTGGTCCGCCTCTATGCAGGCTGAAGGTGTTGTAAACATTACTGGAGTCCTCCCTTTTTATATTCTTTTAATGCTTCGGCAAGCTGGTCGGGGCATGATGTCGGCCTTCCTCCGCAGCCGATGCCGGAAAGTCTGTTTATAACTTCGTCAACGGGCATTCCCTCTACAAGTGCGGCGATTCCGAGATGGTTTCCGGGACAGCCGTTTACGAATGAAACATTGTAAACCTTATCATTGACGACAACGAAATTGATTTCTGTGGCACATATGCCTCTTGGTTTGTATCTCATAATATTCCTTCCTTTACAAAAGCAAAATTTGTTTTTATAATCAAATGAGGAATGGTGATCTCGGGCTCCTCATCATCAGAGCTCATTTTATCATAACCGGCTTTTAATAACAAGATAGCTTTGCCGCAAGCAAAGGCAGGCGGGCACGTAAACCAAGGAGGTTTAACATGGCTAATACCGTATCATTCAATCCCGGAAGCGCAGCAGAAGCAGTCAGTGCTGAAGAGTTAAAGGCTTTCGAAAAACAGGTACTTGAAGCAAACACGACACTCGTAAACAGATCAGGCGCAGGCAATGACTTTTTGGGATGGCTGGACCTTCCGATCTGCTATGATAAAGATGAATTCAAACGTATTAAGGAAGCTGCCGCAAAGATCAGAAGTGATTCGGATGCCCTTGTTGTTATCGGCATCGGCGGTTCATATCTCGGTGCAAGAGCATCCATCGAAGCGCTCTGCCACGGATTTTACAACAGCCTTCCGGCTGAAAAAAGAGGCGGTCCGGCTATTTATTTCGCCGGCAGTAATATGAGCAGCACATATATTCAGGGCATCATCGACATGATCGACGGCGTTGATTTTTCAATTAATGTGATCTCAAAATCCGGCACAACAACAGAGCCGGCCGTATCATTCAGGATCTTCAAGGAACTCCTTGAGAAGAAATACGGAAAAGAAGAAGCTGCAAAACGTATCTATGCAACAACAGATAAAGAAAGAGGCGCGCTTAAGACCCTCGCTGACGCAGAAGGCTATGAAACATTTGTTGTTCCGGACGATGTAGGCGGACGTTATTCCGTACTCACAGCAGTAGGCCTTCTTCCTATCGCCGCAGCCGGCTGTGATATAGATGCACTTATGCAGGGGGCATCAGATGAAAGAACCGCGCTCATGGCAAAACCGTTCGAAGAGAACGACGCTCTTCTTTACGCAGCGTACAGAAACCTTCTCTACAATAAAGGCAAGGAGATCGAGATCCTTGCAAACTACGAGCCCGGTCTTCATTATGTCGGCGAGTGGTGGAAACAGCTTTTCGGTGAGAGCGAAGGCAAAGACAAGAAAGGCATTTTCCCTGCAGCAGTCGATCTTACAACAGATCTTCACTCAATGGGCCAGTTTATCCAGGACGGCAACAGGATCCTTATGGAAACAGTTATCTGTGTTGACAAGGCTCGCTGCGAGCTCGACGTTAAAAAGCAGGAAAGCGACCTCGATGGCCTTAATTATCTTGCCGGAAAAACCGTAGATTACGTAAATAAACAGGCTATGCTCGGCACATCCCTCGCTCACACAGATGGCGGCGTGCCCAATATGACAGTTCACCTTCCCGAAATGTCAGAGTACTATCTCGGCCAGCTCTTCTACTTCTTTGAATATGCCTGCGGCGTAAGCGGATATACCCTCGGAGTAAATCCGTTCAATCAGCCCGGCGTTGAAAGCTATAAGAAAAACATGTTTGCCCTTCTCGGCAAACCGGGCTATGAAGCAGAAGGCGAGAGCTTAAGAAAGAGATTATGATCGTACGCGGTATCATTAATTGAGACGTACAAAAGCAGGGTAGTTATTCGCAAAAAGCAGCGAACAATGTACACAAATGTTTCACTGGAAATGATGGTGCGAAGAATGTATAATCTATCTTGCAATTAAAAGTATACTTTAAGTATAAAAGGAGCAGAAATGGCAGGAATAACTGAACTCCTCCGTGCAGAGGAAGACGGTACCTTAAGCTTCGGAAATTATGAGCTTGCATCAAAAACAAAGCTTTCCGATTTCGAGTTCAAAGGTGACGTTTACAAAGTAAAAACATTTAAAGATATAACAAGACTTGAGAAAAATGACAGCCTTGTATATGAATCGGTACCGGGTACCGTAGTAAAGAATTTCAAAATGACGGAAGACGGTGCTGAATTCGTTATCGACAGCTTCGACGATACTCAGATAACCATGGAGCTTGAAGAAGGAACGGATTACGAGATATTCACAAACGGTGGCCTTGCAGGTGAGTGGAAAACAAATCTGGGCGGAAAACTTGTATATGCATTCGTTCATAAAAGAGACGAAGAAGTAAAGATCGAAATCAAAAAGAAATAACCGGCAGATGGGGACGTAAAAAGTCCCCATTTGTTTTAACTAAAGGCAGGATGATATCCTGTGAAAAAGTATCAGCCGTAAAATTCGTGCTGAAGATCATAAAAAGGAAGATCTCATGGCTAAAGATAAAAAAAGCGTATTTTTCTGTCAGAACTGCGGATACGAAACACCGAAATGGATGGGACAGTGTCCCGGCTGCAGGCAGTGGAATACGTTTGTGGAGGAGCTTGTTTCTGCGAAGCCGGCTCCGAAGGGTGCTGCAAAAGAGCATACAAAGCCCGTTAAGATCTCCGAGGTCGTATACGACGAGGAAGAGCGCCTTTCAACGGGAATCGGCGAGCTTGATCGTGTTCTCGGAGGCGGAATCGTACCCGGAAGCCTTATGCTTGTAGGCGGAGATCCCGGAATCGGAAAATCAACACTGCTTCTGCAGGTGTGCAGAAATATTTCGGAAGCCGGGAAAGATGTGCTTTATGTATCAGGCGAGGAGTCACTGAAACAGATAAAAATGCGCGCCGAAAGGATCGGATGCGCCGGTGACAGCTTAAAGCTCCTCTGCGATACGGACGTTGAACATATCACTGGCTGCGTTGAAGAGGACAAACCGCAGCTTGTTATCATAGATTCCATACAGACAATGTACGTTGAAGGCGTGACATCATCTCCCGGCAGCGTTTCTCAGGTAAGGGAAACGACGTCGCTGTTACTGCGCCTTGCGAAATCATCGCAGGTTCCCGTATTTATTGTCGGACATGTAACCAAGGAAGGCAACGTAGCAGGTCCGCGTGTCCTTGAGCACATGGTCGACACGGTTCTTTACTTTGAAGGAGATCGCTATGCGTCTTACAGGATCCTCCGCGCCGTGAAAAACAGATTCGGATCAACAAACGAGATCGGCGTTTTTGAAATGCGGTCCGAGGGCCTCACAGAGGTACCGAATCCATCCGAATATATGCTGGACGGACGCCCAACGGGAAGTACAGGATCGGTAGTGGTATGTTCTCTTGAAGGAACACGTCCGATAATGATCGAGATCCAGGCACTTGTCTGCCGCAGCAATTTCGCGATCCCGCGCCGCACGGCAAACGGCACAGATTACAACAGGGTCAATCTCCTGATGGCCGTTCTCGAAAAACGCGCCGGCGTTAACCTCGCAGGCTGCGACGCATATGTAAACATAACAGGCGGAGTCAGAATGACGGAGCCGGCCGCGGATTTAGGCATAATGCTCGCAATAGCTTCCTCGCACAAGGATTTTGTCGTTGATGAAAAGACCGTGGTTTTCGGTGAGGTCGGCTTAAGCGGCGAGATACGTTCCGTCAGCATGGCTGAGCTGAGGATCCAGGAAGCCCGAAAGCTGGGATTTGACACGGTCATTTTGCCCAAAAGCGCGATGCGGACACTGAAAGGCAAGAGCTTTGACGGAGTAAAACTCATTCCGGTCTCGGATATACGCGATGTTATTAAGGTATACGCCTGATATTACTTGTGTTTGCATGTAAAAATATGCTATACTCTTTGCTCGAAAAAAATATTCAGGAGGCCGCAGAAATGTCAATAGATCTTGAGATGCATCGAAAAGTCAGAAACAAAAACAACACATTTGCCCTTGTAAACGGTATGGAGGTCATAGAGATCGCCCTCGGATATGCCGTCGCAAAGGTCGATATAACAAACGACCATACAAACCCGCTCGGTTCCGTACATGGAGGATGTATCCTGACACTTGCCGATGTAGCAGGCAGCTTTGCATGCGGCAGCCACGGTTATTGGGCAACAACGCTTGACTGCACTATTCATTATCTTCGTGCAGCTGTTCGCCCGAAGACTCTTTACGCAACAGCAAAAGAGATAAAAGCAGGACGCAAAGTACTTGTATACAGCGTATCCGTAACAGACCAGGACGGCAAAGAGCTCGCTCTTGCGACGATCTCCTATATGTCACTCGGCGAGGAGATCCCGGATTACACAGATGAAAATGCCAGCATGAAGCTGAATAAATACGATAAATAAGAGGGGAAAGAAATGGCAAAGAAAAAAGTAGAAGCGATAACCTCAATGGAAGAGGATTTCGCCCAGTGGTATACAGACGTCTGCACTAAAGCAGAGCTTGTAGGATATACTTCGGTAAAAGGCTGCATGGTTATAAAGCCCGCAGGCTTCGCTATCTGGGAAAACATTAAAGCAGAGCTTGACCGCCGCTTTAAAGAGACAGGAGTTCAGAATGTTTATCTTCCAATGTTCATTCCGGAAAGCCTTCTCCAGAGAGAAAAGGATCATGTCGAAGGATTTGCTCCGGAGGTTGCATGGGTAACACACGGAGGATATGAAGAGCTCCAGGAGCGCATGTGCGTTCGTCCCACATCGGAAACCCTTTTCTGCGACCTTTACGCAAAAGACATCCAGTCCCACAGAGACCTTCCGAAGCTTTATAACCAGTGGTGCTCAGTTGTCCGTTGGGAAAAGACAACACGTCCGTTCCTTCGCTCACGTGAGTTCTTATGGCAGGAAGGCCATACAGCGCACGCAACAGCAGAGGAAGCAGAAGAGCGTACGATCCTTATGCATGACATCTACGCGGACTTCTGTGAGGAAGTCCTTGCCATCCCCGTTATCAAGGGCCGCAAGACCGATAAAGAAAAATTTGCCGGCGCTGAAGCGACATACACGATTGAATCACTTATGCATGACGGCAAAGCTCTCCAGTCAGGCACAAGCCACAATTTCGGCGACGGCTTCGCACGTGCATTCGGTATTCAGTACGCAGATAAAGAAAACAAACTTCAGTACGTTCACCAGACATCATGGGGATTCACGACCCGTATGATCGGAGCCATCATTATGGTTCATGGCGATAATTCAGGACTTGTGCTCCCGCCGCGCATCGCGCCGACTCAGGTCATGATCACGCCTATCCGACAGGACGCCGAAGGAGTTATGGACGCCGCAAAAGCTCTTGAAGCAGCTATCGCAGCACAGGGCGTAAAAGTTAAGAGCGACTTCTCCGATAAGAGCCCGGGATGGAAATTTGCAGAGCAGGAAATGCGAGGCATCCCGCTTCGTATCGAGATCGGACCGAAGGATGTCGAAAACGGACAGGCTGTTCTTGTACGCCGCGACACATCTGAAAAGATCACACTCCCGTTAACAGAGATCCCCGCAAAAGCAGCCGAACTCATGACAACGATCCAGAACGACATGTTCGCAAAAGCAAAAGCTCACAGAGACAGTCATGTTTACGACGCTCATGATTACGATGAGTTCAAAGACATCGCCGACAACAAACCGGGCTTCATCCGCGCTATGTGGTGTGAAGACCGCGCATGTGAAGAGAAGATAAAAGAAGATACTACCGTAACCTCAAGATGCATACCGTTCGAGCAGGAGCAGATATCAGATAAATGTGTATGCTGCGGCCGTCCGGCTAAGAAGATGGTTTACTGGGGCAAGGCATATTGATAAAGGATAATATCAGGAGATATAAAAATGGAACTCGAAAAAACATATGATCCCAAAGCCATAGAAGACAGAACATATCAGAAATGGCTCGACGCGGGATATTTTCACGCAAAAGTAAACCCGGATAAAAAGCCTTTTACTATCGTAATGCCGCCGCCAAACGTAACAGGCCAGCTGCATATGGGTCATGCTCTTGACAACACAATGCAGGACATCCTTATCCGCTTCAAGAGAATGCAGGGATATGAAGCACTCTGGCAGCCCGGCACAGACCATGCCGCTATCGCTACCGAAGTAAAAGTAACAGAGCATCTCAAAGCACAGGGCATCGACAAAAAAGAGATCGGCCGAGAGGAATTCTTAAAGCATGCCTGGAAATGGAAAGAAGAGTATGGCAGCAGAATCGTAAATCAGCTCCACAAGCTCGGCTCTTCCGCAGACTGGGAAAGAGAACGCTTCACTATGGATGAAGGCTGCTCAAAAGCAGTCGAAGAAGTATTCGTTCGCCTTCATGAAAAGGGATATATCTATAAGGGCAGCCGTATCATAAACTGGTGCCCGGTCTGCAAGACTTCACTTTCCGATGCCGAAGTAGAGCATGAGGACCAGGACAGCTTTTTCTGGCACATCAACTATCCGGTCATCGGTGAAGAAGGCCGCTTTGTTGAGATCGCGACAACAAGACCGGAAACGCTTCTCGGCGATACAGCCGTAGCTGTTCACCCGGATGACGAAAGATATAAAGATATCGTCGGTAAAATGCTTGAGCTTCCGCTCACAGGACGTCAGATCCCCGTTATCACCGACGAGTATGTAGATAAAGAGTTCGGAACGGGCTGCGTAAAGATCACACCCGCTCACGACCCCAACGACTTTGAAGTAGGAAAAAGACACAATCTCGAAGAGATCAATATCTTAAACGATGACGCCACCATAAATGAGCTCGGCGGAAAATATGCAGGTATGGACCGCTACGAAGCACGAAAAGCCATCGTTGCCGATCTTGGCGCACTCGGCCTTCTTGTAAAGGTTGAGCCGCACACTCATGCCGTTGGAACTCACGACAGATGCCATACCACAGTAGAGCCTATGATCAAGCCGCAGTGGTTCGTACGCATGAAAGAAATGGCTAAAAACGCCATAGACGTTCTCGATACAGAGGACCTGAACTTCGTGCCGGAGCGTTTTGATAAGACATACCTTCACTGGCTCGAAAACATCAGAGACTGGTGTATTTCAAGACAGCTCTGGTGGGGACACAGGATCCCGGCCTGGTACTGCGATGAGTGTGGTGAGATCGTTGTAAAGAAAGGCGGCGCTCCGGAAAAATGTCCGAAGTGCGGCTGCACACACCTTACACAGGACGAAGACACACTCGATACCTGGTTCTCGTCAGCTCTTTGGCCGTTCTCAACACTCGGCTGGCCTGACAAGACACCGGAGCTTGAATATTTCTACCCGACAAATGTCCTTATTACAGGATATGACATCATTTTCTTCTGGGTAGTAAGAATGGTATTTTCAGGTTTGGAGCAGACAGGAAAATCTCCGTTCAAGCATGTACTTATCCACGGCCTCGTAAGAGACTCACAGGGCCGCAAGATGAGTAAGTCACTTGGCAACGGAATCGATCCGCTCGAAGTCATCGACAAATACGGCGCCGATGCTTTAAGACTCACTCTTATGACAGGAAATGCTCCCGGAAACGACATGCGTTTCTACTGGGAGAGAGTTGAAGCAAGCCGAAACTTTGCAAATAAAGTATGGAACGCTTCACGTTTCATCATGATGAACCTTGACGCAGCCGACGTTCCGGCGGAAATGCCCGCGGATACACTGACTCCGGCAGATAAATGGATACTTAAAAAGGCAAACGATGTTATCGAAGAAGTGACCTCGAATATGGAGAAATTCGAACTCGGTATTGCCGTAGACAAGATATACAACTTTATCTGGGAAGAATTCTGCGACTGGTACATCGAAATGGTTAAGCCGCGTCTCTGGGCTGAAGATGACAAGACAAAATCCGCTGCTCTCTGGACACTCAAGACAGTACTTAACTGCGGTCTGAAGCTGCTTCATCCGTATATGCCGTTCGTAACAGAAGAAATTTACTGCACTCTTAATCCGGAAGAAGAATCCATCATGATCTCTGCATGGCCGGAAAAGAGCGAAGCATGGGCATTTGACAAAGAAGCCGCAGACACAGAGATGATAAAGGAAGCCGTAAGAGGCATCAGAGCCGCAAGACTTTCTCTTAACGTTCCGCCGTCAAAGAAAGCGTCTATATTCGTTGTATCCGAGGATGAAAATATCCGCCGCGGATTTAAAGAAGGCGAAGTATTCTTCAAGACACTTGCAAAGGCCGGCAGCGTAACTATCCAGTCCGACAAGACCGGAATAGCAAATGATGCCGTATCGGCAAACATTCCGGGTGCGGTGATCTATATCCCGCTTGCGGAGCTCGTAGATATCGAAAAAGAAAAAGCAAGGCTTGAGGGCGAGAAAGAGCGTCTCATAAAAGAGATCGCAAGATGCGAAGGCATGCTCAGCAATGAAAAATTCGTCTCAAAGGCTCCCGAAGCAAAAGTAAACGCGGAGCGCGAAAAACTCGAAAACTACCGCAGCCTTAAGAAACAGGTCGAAGACAGACTGGAGCAGTTATGCTGAACTACGATGAAGAACTGAAGAAATTCAAACCGATCCTGGACGTAGATGAAGTCGAAGACGCGATCTACGAAAAGGATATGACGGATGTTATCGACATTCTGAAGGAAATGGTGATAACAAAAGGCTCTTCGCACGAAGGAGAGTAAAGCACGGAAATAAATTTTCCGACAGTATAAATGATCTCGATCCGGAAAGCTTCAATTCCGAAAGCCGATCGGGATCATATGGAGGCAATTTATGAACTGCATGTATTGCGGCGCATCCGCCGGGCATGAAGCAATATGCCCGAAATGCGGACAGGACTTAAGCGTTCAGAAAAAGGCGATGAAGTTGTCGAACCTTTATTATAATATGGGACTCGACAAAGCGCAGATCAGGGATCTTTCCGGTGCCATAGACCTTCTTGAACGCAGTCTGAAATACAATAAAACAAACCTCGCGGCGAGAAACCTTCTCGGCCTGATCTATTTTGAGACGGGCGAGGTAGTTTCGGCGCTTACGGAATGGGTCATCAGCAAAAATTTAAAGCCGGATGACAATATTGCGTCGCATTTTATTGAACGTGTTCAGGCAGACCCGGACAAGCTCGATACGATCCATCAGACCATAAAACGTTACAATATGGCACTTGCGGCCTGCCGTGACGGAAATGAGGATGTGGCAGAGATCATGCTGAAAAAGGTCATCGCCGCAAACCCGCGCCTTATAAAAGCACTGCATCTTCTCAGCCTTATATATATAAAAAATAAAGACTGGAAGCAGGCGCGAAAGATACTCCAGAAGGCCGCAACGATCGACAGGACGAACTCGACGACACTTCGTTTCATGAAAGAGATCGACGAGCAGACTCATATTGAAGAAGAAATTGCGGTCAGTGCGTCAGCTTCGTTTTCCGGAAGCGAAAAAAATATCTTCAAAAGAGTTTTCGGAAAAAAGAGAAAAGGATTTATCAGCAGCTCCTCAACACTTCCCGATGACTTCTGGGAAAGTGAGAACCTGAAAGAGGAAAACCGCCAGGCGCAGCCCCTGATATTCAACATGCTCCCCGCTTTCGCCGGAGTTATGTACGTCATCCTGGGACTTATTCTCGGAGTTCTTGTTGTATGGTTCATTGCGGTACCGGCCGTAAAGCAGCAGGTCGCAAGAGAATCAAATGACAAAATAGCTACATACAGTGAAGAACTGGCCGGTGAGACCCGCCAGATAGAAAGTCTGGAAAATACTATCGCGGAAAATGAAGCCACGATCAGCGATGTAAATGAACAGCTCGCTGCAGCCACAGCAAAAAGTGCCGCAGACGAAGCTCTCTTCCAGGCCTACTTTAAAACAACATCCGGAGATGTAGAGGGAGCTGTAAAAAGCATGGATGCCGCGGACGAAGCTGTTTTGACCGACTACGGCAAATTTATGAAGCAAAACCTGACGACATCACTCAGCGCCGCAGCCTTCACTATTTATTTCAATGCCGGCAAGACCGCATTCGACGGAGCGGATTATACGACCGCTATAACAGAGCTTACAAAGGCAAAGGCCCTGAAGCCGACAGATTATGACACACTTTCGTATCTGGCTCACTCCTATCGCCTTGCCCACAACCTTGAGCTCGCGACAGCAGCCTTCAATGAGATCCTTACTCTTTTCCCGGCAGATGCTTCCGCAGTCTCCACTGCCCAGCATTATCTGGAGCTTCTTGCAGCAGGTGATTTCGGGGACGGAACGACAACATCAACAGCAACGGCATCTGCCGCAGCAGGAACAACAACGACTGCAAATGCCGCACAAGCCGAAGAGCAGACAACAGCGCAGCAGGCCGATGAATCTGATGAATCGGAAGATTACGATGATTACGAGGAGTCGGACGACGATTCGAACGAAAATAATAATGACGAAGAGGAAGACGGGGAGTGATCCCCGTCTTCTTCGCGTTGCTGCAAAAATTCGCATTCCACGGGGACCCTACCCCGTTCCATGCTCATTTTTGTTAAGGCCTCAAATGTCTGAAAAAGTGTCCACACTTGATCCCCTATATCATAAAAAACAATGATGAAAAAC
>R11__coassemble_1451_pt1 | contig 13368 bp, 15 predicted proteins | sample R11__metabat2_low_PE_003 | metagenome-assembled genome bin R11 | reverse complement strand
GAGTTAAAGCCCCTGCTTCACGGCTACAAAGGCAGAGTATACACAATAGCCGCAGGCCCGATTTCGAGAAAACATCTCGGAAAGTATTTCCCGAATACGCCGATGCTTGCAGCAATCGTTGCAGTAAGCAAATGTGTTGAGCCGAAGCAGTTCCTTAAGGATATGGAAACATCCTACAGCCACAAATTCGCAACAAAGCCGCAGGTCGTTAAGGGCAACCTTGACTGCCTCGAGGAAGCTATGAGGGAGGTGCGTTCATAATGTTATCAAAAGCAGCAGAGCTTAATGAAAATGTAAACTGGCAGGACCTTACCCCCGGCTGCGAGATCTATGAGGGCGGCACATCAAGACTGACCCACACAGGCGAGTGGCGTTCAAAGGTTCCTGTATGGAAAGAAGATATGTGCAAGCAGTGCCTTATGTGCGCTCCTTACTGCCCGGACGGCGCTATCCCCGTAACAGCAGGCAAGAGAGCTGATTTTGACCTTGTATACTGCAAAGGCTGCGGTATCTGCTATAAGGTATGTCCGTTTAAAGCAATTGATTGGAAGGAGGTAATGTAATGAGCATAAGAGACAGACTTTCCGGAAATGAAGCCATCGCGACAGCTATGCGCCAGATAAACCCGGACGTATTCGCAATGTTCCCCATCACCCCTTCAACAGAGATCCCGCAGTACTATGCACAGTACGCGGCAGACGGCCTCGTAGACACAGAATTTATCTGCGTTGAATCCGAGCATTCATCACTTTCAGCATGCGTCGGCGCCGAAGCTGCAGGCGTACGTGCCATTACAGCAACATCATCTGCAGGACTCGCATACATGAACGAAGTCCTCTACGTTGCCGCATCACAGCGACTCCCTGTTGTACTCGCTGTTTCATGCCGTGCCCTTACAGGCCCTATCAACATCAACCACGATTATTCAGACTCCATGTCTGTGCGTGACAGCGGATTTATCCAGATATATTCCGAAAACAACCAGGAAGCATATGACAATTATCTTCAGGCTCACAGGATCGGCGAAACAGCAGACGTACGTCTCCCTGTTATGATCTGCGAGGACGGTTTCATTACATCACACGCCCTTGAAAACATCGAGCTTGAATCAGACGAAGACGTAAAAGCATTCGTCGGCGAATATCATCCGGAAAACTACCTGCTCAAGGCGGAAAATCCTCTTGCCGTAGGCCCTTACGGAACATCTCCTTATTATATGGAAGCCCGTGTCGCTCAGGCAAACGCAATGAAGAACGCAAAGAGAGCTATTCTTGATGTAGCCGCCGATTTCGAAAAGAAATTCGGAAGAAAATACGGCTTCTTTGAGGAATATCGCATGGAGGACGCCGAAAGAGCCCTCGTTATCATGGGATCCTCAGCCGGAACAGCAAAAGCGGCAGTAGACGAGCTCAGAGCAAAGGGCGAGAAGGTCGGACTTGTAAAGATCCGTGTATTCAGACCGTTCCCGGGCGAAGAGCTTGCCGAAAGCTTAAAGAACTGCAAGGTCGTAGCCGTAATGGATAAGAGCGAAGGCTTTTCAAGCTGCGGCGGCCAGGTTTTCGCAGAGACATCATCAGCATGCATCAATCTCGAGCACAGACCGAAAATGATCAATATCGTTTACGGTCTCGGCGGCAGAGATTTCACAGTAGATCACGCAAAGAGAGTATACGCAAGACTTCAGCGCATTATCGATACAGGCGATATCGGTCCCGTATATACTCACCTTGGTCAGAGAGACGCAGAAAAGGAGGTTCAGTGATCATGGCTTACAATCTTAAAGAAGTAATGAGCAATCCTGAGCGCTTCGCTTCAGGACATCGCCTTTGTGCCGGATGCGGCGCAGGTATAACATGCCGTGCAATGATGCGTGCCGTAGATCCGGGCGACAAAGCCGTTATCTGCAACGCAACATCATGCCTCGAGGTTTCATCATTCCAGTATCCTTATACAGCCTGGGAAGATTCATACATCCATGTAGCATTCGAAAATACATCAGCCGTAGCATCAGGCGTTGATGCAGCTATTGCCGCAATGAAGAAAAAAGGCAAGCTTGAAGGCAACTTCAAGGTACTCGCCATCGGCGGTGACGGCGGTACATATGATATCGGTTTCCAGTCCCTTTCCGGAGCAATGGAAAGAGGTCACGACTTCACATATTTCTGCTATGACAACGAAGCTTACATGAACACAGGTACACAGCGTTCATCCGCTACACCTCAGTTCGCCAGCGCGACAACAACACCTGCCGGCAAGATATCCACAGGTAAAAAGCAGACTCAGAAGGACCTGACCCAGATCATGGTAGCCCACGGCTCACCATACGTTGCCCAGACAACATTTATCACAAACATGAAAGACTTCCACCAGAAAGCCCACAAAGCCATCTATACGGAAGGACCTACATTTGTAAATGTTCTTTGCCCGTGCCCGAGAGGCTGGCAGTATCCGGAAGAAATGCTCGCAGAGATCTGCAAGCTTGCCGTTGATACATGTGTATGGCCGCTCTACGAAGTTGAGAACGGAGAATATCATCTTACATACGAGCCGAAAAAGAAGCTTCCGGTAGAAGAGTTTATGAGACCGCAGGGTCGTTTCCGTCACTGCTTCAAGCCGGGCAACGAGTGGACTATCGAAGCTGCTCAGGCTTATGTTGATAAGAAATGGGAAGAACTGTTAAGCAAGTGCATCTGACGGATGTTAAGTCCGAAGACCTGTTTTCGGACCGCATTGATGATTTCAATTCAGCAAGCTGATTGCAGTCATAAGGAGGTAATTTATGAGCGAATTTGTATTTAACAACGCAAGTATCCTGCAGTGGCTCGGCTACTACGCAGAGAACACCGAGATCGACCTCGAAAAAGTTAAGCTTCTTGACATCACAAGAAAAAATAAAAACCTTATCCCGACCGTTCAGGCCAACAATTTCGTAATGGTCTTCACAGAGGCCGGACATAATGACATTTTCTATAAAATGTTCAATGCCGGACTCGGCGAATGCACCGTTGTTTACAACGAAGGCAGTGAACCGACGGGCCCCATCTATAAGAAAAAGCTTTATGATATGATCAACCGCGGAATAAACGCGTCCGCAGCCATGCTCATCATAAACGAAGATGCAAAAAGCACGATCCGCATCGGTATCAACAACAAGCTTTTTGCGCGTGGTTCCATCAGCTATGTAACACCTGAGATCCGTGCCATCATCATGAGCAAGATGATGATCGACGACCACAAAAATATCTGCACTATCTCCGGCGAGTCCATCGCTATCGAAGCTGCCATGCTTGGCGGCGAAGGAACAGTTATTGCCGTAGAGTACAGCCCCAGAGACCGCCAGACTCTCGAAGAGAGCATCCACCAGTTCGGAATCAACAACATCACCATCATTAATGACCTTAATGAGGAAACGATGAAGGAACTTCCGGTTCCGGATGTTACAATGCTTGTTCCGTCTCCGAACATTGAGCAGGAAATGAGCTATCTGCTTTCTCTGAACCGCCAGATGGAATTTGTTATCTATACCCTTGATTTCAAAGACGCCGCAAGAATGTCGGAAGTATTCAGGGATCTCGGGATCGGCGAACCCGACATCATCCAGGTATCTGTTTCAAAGCTCAACGGAAGAAATTATTTCGAAACACTTCCGGCACCCTGGATCATCACAAGAAGACCGCAGCAGTAAGAAAAGCCTTGTGAGGGTAATTTATGCTTGACCTGTTAAAAGTTATAATTCTCGGAATCGTCGAAGGTATAACGGAGTGGCTTCCCATCAGCAGCACGGGACACCTTATACTTTTCGGAAGTGTCCTTGAGCCATCGTTTTCCGAAGAATATATGGAAATGTTCAACGTCGTGATACAGCTCGGCGCTATACTTGCAGTTGTGGTTCTTTATTTTAAAGAGCTGTGGCCTTTCCATACAAAAAGAAAAAGACCGGCTGAGAGCCAGTTCGTAAACGTTGATTACAACGGCAGCTTCGGTCGCTTTCAGAACTTTGCGGACAATTACCTTTACATGTCGAAAGTCGAATTATGGTTTAAGATCGCCGTGTCATCGATCCCGGCTTTGATCATAGGCCTGCTTTTCGACGACTGGCTGGAAGCCAATATGCACAAGCCTGTTCCTGTAGCGCTGATGCTTATAATCTACGGCGTGATATTTATCCTCGTGGAAATATGGAATAAAAAGAGAAAGCCCTCCGTTACAAAGATAAAAGATATCACATGGAGCCTTGCTCTTTTCATCGGTGTGTTTCAGGCCTTATCGATCGTTCCCGGAACATCAAGGTCCGGCGCGACTATCATCGGCGCTTTGATCCTCGGCCTTTCGAGGACATGCGGCGCGAAATATTCGTTTTATATGGCGATTCCGGCCATGTTCGGCGCATCGTTCATAAAAATACTGAAATTCGGTTTCAGCTTTACGGGGACAGAAGCGCTCGCGCTTCTGGTCGGCATGGTCGTATCATTCGTAGTCTCCGTACTGATAATCCGCTTCCTTATGGACTATGTAAGAAGGCACGACTTCAAAGTGTTCGGTTATTATCGTATAGTCCTCGGTATCGTTGTAATTATCTGTGCGGCTGCCGGATTGCTTGGTTGAATCTGGAGGAAATAAATGTTTTTAAAATATCTGCTGATATTTTTTGTATCAATGGTTCCGGTCGTCGAGCTCAGAGGAGCTATTCCTATTGCCGTAGGCATGGGGCTCCCGCTCGTGCCGTCATATATAATCGCCGTTGTCGGTAATATGATACCGGTGCCTTTTATATATTTCTTCGCAAGAAAGCTTCTTGTATGGGGCTCAGACAAGAAATACATCGGAAAATTCTTTTCCTTCTGCCTCGAAAAAGGAGAGAAGGGCGGCGAAAAGCTTAAGAAGAAAGCCGGAAAAGGACTTTTCATAGCATTGCTTCTGTTTGTAGGCATCCCTGTTCCCGGAACAGGCGCCTGGACAGGAACACTTGCCGCAAGTATCCTTGACATGGAATTTAAAAAGAGCGTGCTTGCAGTTATGCTCGGCGTTGTACTTGCAGGCATAATAATGGGATTAATATCAGCAGGTGCGTTTTCCGCGATAAGAGCCGCTGTGTGATAAGAGAAAGGAAGAAAAACAATGAGATGTCCGTATTGTAACTCAGCAGATACCAGAGTTGTCGACTCACGTCCCGTAGAAGAGAGCAACGCGATCAGAAGAAGACGTCTTTGCGATGCCTGCGGAAGACGTTTCAGAACATATGAAAAGATCGAAACGATCCCCGTTATCGTCATAAAGAAAGACCTTAACAGAGAGCAGTACGACAGATCAAAGCTTGAGGCCGGTGTTCTTCGCGCCTGCCACAAGAGACCGGTTTCCGCTGCTCAGATCACAGAGCTCATCGATGCGGTCGAATCCGAGGTATTCAACTGTGAAGAAAAAGAGGTTACAAGCAATTTCATCGGAGAGCTTGTAATGAATAAGATAAGAAATCTTGATCCTGTCGCATATGTAAGATTTGCTTCCGTATATCGCGAATTTACAGATGTAGAGACCTTCATGGAGGAGCTCAGACAGTTCAAGCTTACAAAGGAGAAAAAATGATGAGGAATTTTTCCAAATCTTCAAAACTCGATAACGTGCTTTACGATGTCCGCGGACCCGTTGTAGATGAAGCCGCAAGAATGGAAGAGCAGGGCCAGAGAGTATTAAAGCTCAACATCGGAAATCCGGCTCCTTTCGGCTTTACCGCTCCGGACGAAGTTATCGCCGACATGATCGCAAACCTTACGTCAAGCGAAGGCTATTCCGAATCAAAAGGCCTTTTTTCGGCACGTAAAGCGATCATGCAGTATTATCAGCTTAAGGGCTTTCAGGGCGTTACGCCTAAAGATATCTATACAGGCAACGGCGCCAGCGAGCTTATAAACTTAAGTATGCAGGCCCTCGTTGACAACGGAGACGAAGTACTCGTTCCCGCGCCGGATTACCCGCTTTGGACAGCCTGCGTTACCCTTGCAGGCGGAAAAGCCGTTCATTATATCTGCGACGAAGCTTCAAACTGGTATCCGGACATAGCCGATATCGAATCAAAGATCACAGACCGCACAAAAGCAATCGTTATCATAAATCCGAACAACCCGACCGGTGCCCTTTATCCGGACGAGGTATTAAAAGCAATCATTAAAGTTGCGCTTGACCATCAGCTCATCATTTTCTCTGATGAGATCTATGACAGACTCCTTTACGATGATGCAAAGCATACATCTATCGCGTCTATCGCTCCGCCAAGCCTTTTCTGCGTAACATTTTCCGGACTTTCCAAGTCCCATATGATCGCGGGCTTCAGGATCGGATGGATGGTGCTTTCCGGAAACAAGAAAGCTGCAAAGGATTATATCGACGGACTTAACATGCTTTCAAATATGCGTCTTTGCTCTAACGTTCCGGCTCAGTCCATCGTACAGACAGCGCTCGGCGGTTGGCAGATCTGTCAGGCTCATTTAAAACCGGGCGGAAGATTATATGAACAGAGAGAATATGTATGGAAAGCCCTGAACTCTATTCCGGGCCTTTCATGCACAAAGCCTCAGGGCGCATTTTACATGTTCCCGAAGCTTGATACAGCTCGTTTCAACATAACGAGCGACGAGCAGTTTGCATACGACTTCCTTCATGAGAAGCATGTTCTCCTCGTCAGCGGAACAGGATTTAACTGGGGTGAGCCAGATCACTTCAGAGTAGTATATCTTCCGAATCTCGATACACTCCACGATTGTATGAACAGACTCGAAGATTTCTTATCCACATACAGACAAAAGTAATTTGAAAATGGCTTAAGGTGTGCCCGAACTATCCTTAAGCCATCAACTATGATTAAAGGAGGATCAGCCATGATTTATCATCAGTTCCAGGACATTAAACTTTCAGCACTCGGCATGGGTACGATGCGTTTGCCCGTAATAGACGGCAAAGACGGAAACGTAGACGTTGAAAAAGCAGAAGAGATGCTTGACATCGCGTATAAATCAGGCATCAACTACTTTGACACAGCCTTCGGCTATCACGACGGAACATCGGAAGTGCATGTCGGAAACTTTTTAAAGAAATATCCGAGAGACAGCTTTTATCTTGCTACCAAATTTCCGGGCTATGACGTTTCAAACATGGACAAGGTTGAAGAAATATTCGAAACACAGCTTAAAAAGCTCCAGGTCGAATACTTCGATTTCTATCTTATCCACAATGTAAGTGAGCACAACGTTGATCCGTATATCGACCCGAAATACGGCATTTATGAATATCTTCTCAAGCAGAAGGCAAACGGCCGAATCAAGCATCTGGGCTTCTCGACGCACGGCACGATCGATACGATGAAAAAATTCCTTGCCGTTTACGGAAAAGATATGGAATTCTGCATGATCGAGCTTAACTACTTCGACTGGATCTTCCAGAATGCAAAAGGAAAGGTAGAGCTTCTCAACAGCCTTAACATCCCGATCTGGAATATGGAGCCCGTAAGAGGCGGACAGCTTGCAAATGTAAAAGAAAAATATATCGACAGACTTAAAGCGATCCGTCCGAACGATACGCCGGCCGAGCTTGCAATGCGTTTTGTTAAGTCTGTAAAAGGCGATACAGTCGTCCTTACAGGATCATCTTCAAAAGAGCAGATGGAAGCAAACATTAAGGTATTCAGCGATGACGACTATTTAAGCGAGGCTGATTTTGCCGCTCTTGAAGAGATCGCAAAGGATATGATAGCCGAAACAGCCGTTCCGTGTACGGCCTGCAGCTATTGCACGAGCCACTGCCCGATGGGACTTAATATCCCGGAATTTATGAGAATATACAATGAGCTCAATACATCGGGATCGGGTGATTTCATCGGACTTTTCAGTACATTTGCGCTTCCGGAGGGCAAAAAGCCGACAAACTGCATCGGATGCGGTTCCTGCGCAAAGGTCTGCCCGCAGCAGATCGCTATTCCGGGCGTTATCAGAAAGATAAACGAAAAGCTTTCCGCAAATCCATACGCGTAAATTGCGGCATATAAACGAAAGGACAAGAACATGCCTTTATATTCAGTGGTAGTTCCGGTTTACAATTCCGAACATACATTGGAAGAACTTCACGACAGACTCGATAAAGTGTTTGCCGACGTTATAAAACAGCCGTTTGAGCTTATTCTCGTAGACGACGGTTCAAAAGACAGATCATTTGAGATAATGACGCAGCTCCGTGAAAGGGACAAGCGCGTAAAGATAATCCAGATGGCAAAAAACTTCGGTCAGCACCCGGCGCTTCTTTGCGGCTTTACTCATGTAAAAGGTGATTTCGTCATCACGATGGACGACGACCTTCAGCATCCGCCCGAAGAAATACCGAAGCTCGTAAACGTAATGAATGAGCGTGACGACGTGGACGCCATTATAGCGAGCTACGAAGGCAGAAAACACAATTTCATCAGACGCCTCGGAACAAAGGTATCCGTCGACGCAACGTCAAAAATGCTCGGCAAAGACCCGAACCTCCAGATAACGAGCTTCCGTCTTATAAGACGCTTCCTCGTAGATTCCATGGCTCACACGAGCATACATGCTCCTCAGATCGGAAACATCCTTGTCCTTTCTTCAAACAGGATAATAAATGTTCCCGTAAAGCATGCGGAAAGAGCTTACGGCCACAGCGGATATTCATTCAGACGTCTCGCGAAAGACCTTATATTTGACATTACATCGCATACGGCTTTTCCGCTTATCGTTGTCAGAAATATCGGAATCGTAAGCTTCTTTGTTGCGCTTGTGATGGCGCTTGTATTCCTGATCAGATACTTCATGTTCGGCGCAAGCGTTGAAGGCTGGACATCACTTATGCTCGTTATTCTTGCATTCTTCGGATTGACGCTGCTTTCCATAGGAATCGTAGGCATGTACCTGATAAATATCCTCACGGAGACGAAGAAGATGCCGCTTTATATAGTCAGAAAAAAGGAAGTTGACTGATGAAGGAAATAGGCGGATATTTTGAACTTGAAAAGTCTTCGGGCGAGGAATATTATCCGGAGCTTTACAAGATAAACCTGGGCAGAACGGCCATGAAGCTGCTCGTAAAAGTGCGCGGTTATAAAAAGGTTTATCTTCCGCACTTTCTCTGCGATTCCGTTATCGCAGCATGTGAAGAGGCCGGCTGCGCCACAGAGTATTACAGCCACCGCCCGGATTATTCCATTGATCTTCCGGAGCGGATCCTTTCGGATGACGAGGTGCTTTATCTCGTAAATCATTACGGACAGCTTACGGATGAGAAAATACTTGAGTATAAGAAAAAATACGGAAATGTAATCGTAGATCACACTCATGATTTCTTCAGACACCCGCTCCCCGGTATAGATACGCTTTATTCCGTAAGAAAATATTTCGGTGTAAGCGACGGCGCCTATGTTTCCACAGATGCAGAGCTGGGCCTTGAAGACTATGAGCAGGACCGTTCTTATAACAGAATGGAGCATATACTCGGACGCTTCGATGCCGACGCCGGAACATTTTATAAAAAAATGCTGGACAATGCTGCCGGATATCACGGCGCCCCGATCATGCGTATGTCAAAGGTTACGGAAAATCTTTTAAAAAGCATAGATTACGAAAGCGTCAAAGAGGCCAGAAACCGAAACTATGCTGCTTTAAAGAAATATCTCCCCGACACGAATGATTTCAATAAAATTACGCCGGACGGACCTTTTACATACCCGTTCCATAATGAACAAGGCGTTCAGCTGAGAAAAAATCTTGCCGCAAGAAAGATATTCGTTCCGACCTATTGGTCGAACATCCTTTCAAACAGGCCATGGACGGCAGTTGAATATGCCTGGGCAAGCAATATCCTTCCGATTCCCTGCGACCAGAGATATACGGAAGAAGACATGAAATATGTTGCGGAAGCCGTAAAGGAAGAGGCAGCAAAATTAGGATAAGATAATGCAGAAAAAATTGCTTATACTGGGAAGCCTCGGCGAATTTGTCGAGCTTACGAAAAAATCAAAAAGCCGCGGATATTATACGATAATATGCGACGGATACCCGGAGGGTCCCGCAAGGGAATTTGCCGACGAGCAGTACACGATACGTGTTGATCATATTGACGAAATAGCAGAACTTTGCAGAGAAAAGGGCGTTGACGCGATCATAACATCATATTCCGACCTTATGCTCGAATGCATGGTAAAGATCGCAGACAAGGCCGGCATTCCCTGCTACCTTTCCCCCGACCAGCTTGACTGGTACAGAGATAAGGCAAAGGCGAAGGAGCTGCTTTCATCACTCGGACTCCCGGCTCCGGCTTTCAAAGAAGTCGAAACACATAAAGAGCTTACAAATGATGATATAGCCCCGTTACAATTCCCGATCGTAACAAAACCGACCGATAAATACGGCTCGCGCGGCATTTATTATGTAAGAGACTTAAAAGAACTCAACGACGCCGTAAAAAGGTCTGCTGAGTTTACGGATAAGTCAACTATACTTCTTGAGGAATATAATCCGGGATATGAGCTTAACATCATGTGCTGGGTATGCGACGGAAAGGTTTATGTCCTCGGAATGGGCGACAGGGAGAAAACTCTCTTCCATGAAGGAGAGATCCCCATCGCAACACGTATTGCTTATCCTTCAAGATTAAAGGATCAGGCTATGGAACCGGCAAGACAGCTCTTGCAGAGCTATGTTGACAAGACCGGCCAGAAGGACGGCGCTTTATGCATGCAGTTCTTCTGGAGCAAAGAAAAGGGCATTCAGGTATGCGAAATAGCCGCAAGATTTTTCGGCTACGAGCACCCGCTCATAAATATAGTTTACGGCTTCGATATAAACGAGCTGCTTCTCAATTATGCATTTGACAAAGAAGCGCTTAAAGCTCAGCTTGAAGCGCATAATGTCGAAGCGCCGAAGCAGAACGGCGCAGTGCTTTACTTCCACGGAAGATTAAAAGAGCTTGCGGACATCACAAGCGCAAAAGAGCTTGCAAATCATCCGTCTGTCGTAATGCCCTGGATCTTTTATGAAGAAGGCGAGAGCATTATAGAATTCGGCAAAAATCCCTACTTTGCCCTTTATTATATCTGTGCGCCGACAAGAGAAGAACTGGATGCTTCCACGGAAGTATTCTTCGAAAATATGAGCGCTAAGGGCACGGACGGAGAAGAAGTCCTCTATAAAAATAAAATTCCGGAATACAGGTAAATGAAAAAATACGGAAATCTTATACAGCTCCATCTGAATATATGTCTGTTTTCGCTGACCAGCGTTTTTTCAAAGCTGGCATCGATCCAGTTTAATGAACACGGCCTTGAAAGTCCGCTGCTTTATCTTTTCCTGTTCCTGATGATCGCGAACTGCGGCGTTTACGCCCTCGCATGGCAGCAGGTAATAAAAAAGTTTGCGCTCACAACGGCCTACGCGAATCGAAGCGTATATATAATCTGGTCACAGATATGGGCGGTCATCATATTCGCGGAGCACTTATCGGTACAGAATATTATAGGTATACTCGTGATAATCATCGGAGTTATAGTGGTGCAGAAAAATGATTGAGATATTTATTTTTATAATGTTTGTCTGCACATTCTTCTCTGCGATATCGCAGATACTTTTAAAGCAGAGTGCGGACACGAAGCATGAAGGCGGATGGCTCGCCGAATACCTGAACTGGCGCGTGATCCTTGCTTACGGGATATTCTTTATTGTTTTGTTTGTGAATACATACTGCTACACAGTCGTCGATATGCGATTCGGCGCTGTTATCGACAGTGCGGCCTATGTATTTGTTCTTATCCTTTCAAGAATCATACTGAAGGAAAAGATCACAAAAGGCAAACTTATAGGCAATCTCATAATCGTTGCCGGAATCATAATTTATGTCACAGGCTGACAAATCAACGTAAAACGGAGTAGAAATGAAGGGTAATTCAAAAAGAAAGCTTTCGGGTGTTATTCTTACACTCATCCTCGCAGTGACGATGGTACTGGGGAGTACAACAACAGCATTTGCGGCAGTCGATGAAAGCCTTACCGATTGTGAGGTAACCTCAAATTCATGGAAAAACTGGCCGGAGGGTCCGGCTATCACGGGAACAACGGCAGTACTTATCGATGCGGATACAGGCATTGTGCTTTACGATAAGGGCAAGGATGTTCAGCGTTATCCCGCCAGCATTACAAAAGTTATGACGGCACTTCTTCTTCTTGAGCAGTGTCCCGATCTTGACGCCTGGGTCGTTATGGATGAAAACGGCCTTAAAGACGCATATGCCGGCAGCTCAAACGTAAATCCGCAGGCAGGCGAGATCTTTACCGTTGAGCAGTGTCTCCAGATGATCCTCGTAAAATCCGCGAACGATGTCGCAAGCCAGATCGCCGCATACATCGGCGGAACAATAGATCACTTTGCCGAAATGATGAACGCAAGGGCATATGAGCTCGGCGCGAGAAATACTCATTTCACAAACGCGAACGGCCTCGAAGACACAAATCATTATACTACTGCCTATGATATGGCCCTGATCACAAGGGAAGCACTTAAGCATCAGGAATTTGTCGACACTATCGGCACGCTTCAGGTAACCATCCCGGCAACGAATATGAGCGCCGAAAGAGTTTATGATACTCATATGGATCTTCTTATGAAGGATTCCGGCGTTTATTACGAATATTGCATCGGCGGCAAGACCGGAAATACAGATATAGCGCAGAGTACCCTTGTTGCCGTAGCACAGAAGGACGGACGTACTCTTATCGGAGTTATAATGCATCATCCGGATTGGGGTGTAATGAGCACGGATATGTCAAATCTGTTTGAGTACGGTTTCAATCAGTTTGCCGATACCGATGTATCTTATGGGTATGACATGATCGACGGAGGAACAGCTCTTATCCCTGTCGGCGCAGACCTTAAAAACATGACCATAGAATACGATCAGGACGGTGATACAACCGAGCTTACATATCTGTTTGACGATCAGGTAGTCGGAACAGGAACCATAAATACGGAAGATCTTCAGCCGCTCCTTGTTGCCCATGGCGATATAGAACCGAGTGCCACGGTTGCTCCGGATGAGGACGAGGACGAAACGGGAGAAGCCGACGGAAACAGCGAGTTCAAAAAAAGCCAGAGCAGCGGAGGCTTTAAACTGAGCAGTACGATACTGATCCTTGTTATCATAGCGGCTGCATGCCTTATAATTCTGCTTGTTGTAAGCATTGTTTCCTCTTACAGAAAGGAACAGCGCCGCAAGAAGAGAAGACAGCAGAAGCGCGAAGAACGTGAAAAGTGGCAGAACAGGGATAAATAAACAAAAATTTACAGTGCCGACGGACGGATAATATCCGTCGGCAC
>R11__coassemble_1375_pt1 | contig 13848 bp, 10 predicted proteins | sample R11__metabat2_low_PE_003 | metagenome-assembled genome bin R11 | reverse complement strand
TCGGATGTATCTTCCGGAAGCACGATCCTGATCTGATCGACTTCATATGTAAGTGTTCTGTCGAGGACACGGATGTAAAACTTGTCGCCCTCTTCCAGCTTGCCTATATCTGTAAAAAGCCTTGCGGACGGAAGCCCGCTGTGACCCGATATAACGCTGTGTGTGCTCTCCCCTCCTATAGGAAGCGAGCTCCACTCGATATGACCGGCGCCGACCTGCAGTACTGCCTCTTCCGTCCCATGGTATATCGGCAGCTCCAGACCAACCTTCGGGATAGAAATGACTCCCATGATCCCGCTGCCTCCGGGATTCAAAAGTCCGTTATAATCTTCTTGCTCACTTTCCGAAAGCAGTCCGTCCGGCAGTCCCTGCGCCAGCATTTTATTAAAGGCCTCTGCGGCAGCAAATTCCTTTGCATTTTCGGCACTTTCCATTTCGTTTACCTGCTCGCTGTAGCTTACGATCGCCTTTGAGGAGTGGTACGAATTCCAAAGTTCGCCAACCGTCGGATAAAGCAGAAGGCAGATGCCTATGATAAATGCCGCCGCGATAAGGAGGCCGGGGAGCCGGGAACGTTTCTTTTTATCCTTCATGTTTTGTGTCCGGACGGGCCGGTCCGCTTTACGGCCCGGTTTTCCCGCTTATTTCGTTTTTTAATCTGCATTCATGCGTCTTCTTGTTATAAGCAGAACCGCTGCTCCCGCAACAAGGATACCGCCGACGATATAGAGGATCGTCGTGCCCATTCCGCCTGTTGACGGAAGCTCTGAGCCTTTCTGGTTAACGATCCTGACTCCGCCTGTCTTATAAACATTACCTTCAAGCTCTGCCTCGTTATTTGAGTCTGCGATCACAACCGATGCACGCTCGCTGAGTGCGTTGAAACCGGCCGGAGGTGTGATCTCTTCAAGGTAAAATGTTCCGTTTGAAAGTCCTTCGATGGCAGCTGTACCTGCTTCGATCGTTGCCGCTTTGAACCCTTCCGCTGCGATCTCGGCTGCTGTTGCTACCCGGTAAACTCCGTTTCCTTCGCTGACAAGGGCGATCTCGTTTCCGCCTGTCTTGCTGTCATAAAGCTTGAATGTCGCGCCGTTAAGGATCTTTGCGCTGCCATCTGTTTTTACAAGGTCGAATTTATAAGTATAAGTTGTTGTCTTATCCACTGTCGTCGATTTATCATCGCCGTATTTAAGCCATGCTTCGTTTGGGTTTCCGGTTCCGCCGACTACTGCGTCTTCGTTAAGCTCAGCCGTGTAGAAAACATTTATGTAAACCTTGTCCGTGATACTGTCGAGGAATGACTTTGTAAAAACGACATGGAATGAGCAGCCGTCTGTCGGCGCCGCGTCTACTGTATAATCCTTATTGACTGTCATTGCGTGATGGACAGCATCTGTGCCGGAATGGCGATAATACATTGATCCCGTGTCAACTGCCTTGAATGTAAGTCCTGCGCTCATCTTATCGTGAAGAACATAGTTCTCTGCTCCGGGATCGCCGCTGATTGAAGTACGGAATGAAACTGTATCGCCGATCTTTGCTGTATTTGTATCGCCGTATGCTCCGCCGCCGCGGTCAACTTTTTTCTCAACGGTCGGCTCCGTATTCTTCTCTCTCATCGTTACATCCGGATTTGTTGTGTCGAGTGAGCAAAGCGCGCCCATGGATGAATCCACAAGATAATATCCGAGGTCGAGATCATCGAAAACAACTGTCGTTCCGTCTGCTGCCTTTTCGGCGTCTGCTGTGATCCCGTTGTCGACCGCATAGTTTTTTGCGAGCTTTGCAAACGCTGCAATGTCTTCATCGGTCTTTTTATCGGCTTTCCATGTCACATAACCCTGGTCATCGATCTCGATATAGGTGTTTTTGATCGTGCCCTGATTGAAAAATGCGGTCCAGTCGCTGTCGATCTTGTATGCATATGCCTCTTCGTCTACGTCGTAGCTTTCAAGAACCAGAAGTCTGTAGACTTTATAGGTCTGCTCCGCAACTGTAGGGGTTACTGTGATGCTTCCCTTTTCGTCTGCCGCCATTGCCGGGACGCACATCACGATGAGCATTGCTGCGGCAAGAATAAATGCTGCAAATTTTTTCATTACTTTCATTTCGTTACCTTCCTGTAGTTAAATTTTCTTTTTATTTAAAGAGCCTGCGCTCATATCTTTTGTCTTCTTTTCGCCCTGATCGACAGTACTGCTGTCATTGCTAAAACAGCTGCTGCCGCGGCATACGCCGAAGCTTTTCCGCTGCCGCCGGTTTCCGGCAGTACTCTTCCCGCCTGAACGTGGAGCAAAAATGCCGGATCCCCGCCCGTTCCGTCTGCATTCGCGTCTGCCCAGGTGCAGTCCGGCCGGACGCATGTTCCGTTTTGATTGCAGTCGGAGTGAAGAAACGTTGTATCTGCTGTGATCTCCTCGTTCCCGATAAAAGCTCTTACCGAAACCGGGATATCATGAACTGTATTTATTTTTCCGTTAAGGACGGAGTCGGGGTCCGTGGTAAACTCAAGTTCCGGTATCGGCTCATCGTGAAGCATGATCGCAGGATCTGCAGCTGTATCGGAATGCTTCCATGCCGTAAGCCTGCTGACATAATCTTCCGTAAGATAAGTCTCTTTTGTCGGCTCGTCCTGACCGAATGACACGATCATGTCCTTAAATGTCATTTCCGGCAGATATACATATATATTCGCCTTATCCTCCGCCGCTTTTTTTACAGCCGCCGCTCCCGGATCTCTGTTGGGGGAGAGCAGGGCCCCGCCGGAGCTTTCCGCAGGGTCGTATATCGGTTCTGCGGTAAGAAAGGCGCTGAAAGTATCATCATCCTGCATATATAAATACGTCGAATCCGATATCTCTTCTCCGGCGGAGTCCTTTATTTCTTTTGTGACCAGGGCATAATCATCTTCCCAGTCACATAAGCAGCTGCCGTCATCCGCAAAGCTCAGTTCATAGACATTTCCGCTCCTGCGGCCGATATATCCGAAACTTGCACCCTCCTCGGTTTCGGCCTTGCTCATGGAATCCAACAGATATAAATGCTTATCGACGATCGATGTCTGCAGCTCTGCTATCGGAACATTTACTTCCGGCTCCGGATAATAGTCCACGGCCTCGGCTTGTCCCGGTTTGTATACTCCCGAGTCGCTGTCATTTGTCAGAACAGCGTTTCCGCCGATAAATTCATCCTTTGGCCATACCTTAAATGTCATCCCGAGAAGTCTTCCGTAATCACCGCTGCCTTTATCAGTCTGCGAGATATAATTATCTTCAGGACTCCAGCCGCTGAAATCGAGGATCGTTTCCCCATCTCTGTCCTTTGTGTTCAATGTCATGGAAACGCTCGTCTTTGCGTCCCCGAAGGAATTTCCGTCGTACTCCCTCGTATAACAGCTGACCGTATCGGCATCGAAGTCAAAATATTTTGTGACGGAATCTCTGAAGATCGTATCTGCCGGAAGCGAAAGCGAAGCCGACTGCACTACCCTTGTCGCTATCATCGCAAATATCTCTTCAAGCTCTGCGCTGTCGGATGTTCCGTAAAAAAACCTGGAGCCATAAGCTGAAACGGCGCACGTCCCGCCAGATGTCATACTCGAAGCATTCGGATAATTTGAAGAAAGATAATGTAAAAACGTTGAGTTTTTCTCTCTTGTGGTCGTTCCTGCTGTTGTTGAAGCCGGAACGGAATCATCCAGTCCGTCAAGCAGTCCGATCGTAAATACATCGACATCGTCTGCCTTCAGCTGATTGCTGTACAAGATCGCGGAATTCGCCACAGCGACATCACTTGCATCCCAGTCAAGCTTCAGATTGCCCATAGGGTCCTGCGGCTCGCCGTCCGTAAAGAGAACGACTATTTTTTTATTGCTGCTCGTGTCCGAATCTATGACTTCTTTCGCTTTGCACATTGCGTAATCCGTTCGCGTGGAGCCTGCCGGGTCGAAGGAATTTATAGCGCTTATAAGATCGTTTCTGTATGTATTTGCGCTGCGCATCGTCTTTACGATCTGCGTATAGTTTCCGGTATAAGTGCCTGATTCCGATTCAAAGGTTCCCGTATTGTTTCCTATCGCCGATGTCATACCGTCCGCGAATTTAACGATCGATATCCTGTGGTCGACCTCATCCGTTACGGCCGCGTCGGCTATGATATTTATGAATCCGTTCGCGGCATTCTGCAGATCGGTCAGTTTTCCGGTAAACAGCTCATAAAAATAATATCCGCTTGTCGAAGTATCCGATGCTTTCGGCGTAAAAGCTCCATAAGTTTTGTAGTAAGCGTGGTAAAACGTTTTCACGTACCCTGCGCCATAGCGATAATAATTTGTATAATGCTCTTCGCTTGCATCCTTTCCGGTCACATACCACTGCCCGCAATACTTGCAATAGCTGACCCTGTACATGGTCGACCCGCTCGTCGTATTCAGCGACACGTAATATGCTTTTGATGTATCTATAGTCGACGCGTATACATGATCGTAAAATACGTCTTGCATCGAGCCCGAAACATCTATGACCATGACGATATCCAGCGGCGCCTTACTTTCCATGCCATCAAGCCATTGCTCGATCGTTATTGTGTATGAGCCGTCATCATTCGCTTCAGCATACTTGTTTACATTCAATCCATTGTCATCCGGGTCGGTCTCGCTCCAATCCGCAGCAGTATTCGGCGATGACGTTGCAAATGCTTTCATCATTCTTGCGGAGGAAAAAGTCATTGTTTCGCTGTTGTCCGCGATTTCGATATCTGCCTGCGGTTCCGTGGTTTCCGGACCGACAATATCCTCGGCATCCGGATCTGCCTCTATTACAAGAGGAAGGTCTCCGTATTCAAATTCTATGCCGTCAACGATCTCCTTATATGTGTTTGATGAAACCTCTTCTATTGCATCTGTTTCCGTGATGACCGGGCTCTCCGGGATTTCCGTCGGGTCCGTTGATCCTTCCGCTGTTTCTTCAGCTGCTTCTTCAGCTGCTTCGGTAAAAGCTTCCGTCTGTACGCTTTCCTTGTTTTCCAGTGCCGCTGCCGGAAATATCATCATGTATGACGTCAGCGAAGCAATGACGATCGCAGCTGTCACCAGGCGCGTTCTGATTCTCTTTTTTGCTTTATGCTCTTTGTAAAGCCTCTCGGCTTTTTCTTTCTGTCCGTCATTCATATGCTTTTGCTCCGATTTTTAACTGTTCACGCTTCCGAACCTGCCAAGAGGCCATATGCGGAACACTATCTTTCCCATCACCTGTTCTTCGGCAACGCACCCCATAAGAGTATTTCGGGAATCCATTGAAACGCTTCTGTTGTCTCCCATAACAAAAAATTCATTTTCCGGGACCTGGTAGGGAAACTCTATATTGCAGCTTCCGAGTGCTTTTTCCTGAAGGTACGGCTCGTCCAGTTCTTTGTCGTTTACGAATACATTTCCTTCTTCATCTATTCGTATCCAATCCCCCGGTCCGGCTATATACCTTTTTATCAACAACTTGTTTCCGTAATAAAATGCAATAACGTCGCCCTGTTCGAATTGAGCCCCTTTTACCGCAAGTACGATTTCCCCCTCCTGCACGGTCGGCGACATTGAATCGCCGTATATTTTCAGCACCGGCAGCATGAGCATCGATATCAGGACCGCGACAGCCGCAACCGTTATAAGTCCGAAGATCGTAGTCCTTAATGTCTCACGGAACTTCCTTCCGTATCTTATCCGTTCAAGCTCGTCGTAAATATCTGCCTGCCCCGGTCGGTCCTCTTTGTCTGCTTCGTCTGCCAGGAGCAATATCAGCTCTTCGCGGCTGAGTTTTTTCAAATCTCGTTTTTCCATGCGGTTCCCTCTTTTGCCTGCATTATGCACTTGCGGCGTTCCTTTTCCGTTCCGTATTCAATTCCTTTTCCGTCTTTTTCCGTTCGAAAAAATTCATTATTTTTTGAACGGATTCGGAACGATATTTTATCAAAACGTTGGTATACTATTGGTGACTCAGTCGCATAATGAGTTGATTAACGGAGGCGCTTTATGGATACAGATAAGAAAAAGTACAGACGATTCCAAACTCTTGCTGTCGTGATACTGATCGCGGCATTTATCGTCGTCGGAACTTTGATCATATATTTAACAAGCCGCAATCTTTCAGACGTTGTGACTCAAAACGCAACGGCAGAGCTGCAGTTTACGGCTGAGCAGCAAGCAGACCTTATAAATAAGGAAATAAACCGGCAGTTTGAGCTTTTAGATGTCCTTGCGGTTTACTTTGAGACCGAAGATTTCGAAAGCGAAGAAAACAGGCACATGCTGTCGACCATGGCACGCGTAAGCCGCTGGTGTACGATCGCATATGCCGATATCGACGGAAATGCCGTTAATTATAAGGGTGAAGATATGGGCAGCGTAGCCGATCGCTACTATTTTACAGCTATAGCTCATGATGGGCAGACCTGCGCCGTACAGTATCTCCCGGTCACAAAATTCACTACAGAGCCTCGTTTCCTGTTTTCCGTACCTGTTTATAAGAACGGTGAAGTATCCGGCGTTCTTTTTGCCAGTAAAGAAGTTTCCGTCCTCGAACCGATCCTTCTTGACAACTCGACAAATGACAACTCCCTGAGCATCTTCCTCGTTTCTTCCGACGGAACGATCCTTTCCGCAAACAACAATGCGCATGAGCATATTTCGGGTGAAAATTTCTTTGACGAACATCTTAACGGCGATTCCTGCATTGATTTTTCGCCCTCCGAGCTTGCCGACGCTATGGCAAACGGCCGATCCGGCTCATATCAGTATATGGACTCAGCCGTCGAATATGTTTACTACGTCCCTGTCGGAGTAAACGACTGGTATCTGTTTGCCCTGGAGGACCGTGATATTGCGGAAGCAAATTACCAGGGTACGCTTGCTTCAATAAGAAAAAATGTTATTTCCATTGCTGTCGCCTTCTGCGCTCTTATCGCATTTGTAATAATCCTGCTTTTCCACTACATAAAAACCATCCGGCTTACAGAAGAACTCCAAAGGAAAGAGAAGATACAGGTCCTGACAAACGAGCTCCGTGACTCGCAGATCCGCAACTCCATAAGCCAGATGCAGCCGCATTTTCTGTATAACGCGCTTGGTTCCATACGCGAGATCATCCTCGAGGACCCGAAATACGCTTCCGATCTCGTTTATGATTTCACGACGCACCTCCGCGCCTGCGTCCGCTCTATGACGAATAAAGATCTTATCCCCTTTGAGGAAGAGCTTGAAAACATAAAGGCCTACGTTAATATCGAAAAAATGAGATTCGGGGAAAAGCTTAAGATCCAAACGGACATAACGGTGTCTGATTTTGATATAGTTCCCCTTTCCATACAGCCGCTCGTTGAAAACGCGATACGTCACGGAATATATCCAAAGGGCAGCTCGGGCGGAACTGTCTGTGTTTCAACATTCAGGTCCGACGGTTTTATCCATGTCCGTGTCGCCGATGATGGTGTCGGCTTCGATTATGAGGAAATAAAAAAAGAGACGGAAGACGGTCTGCGTGACTCGACCGGCCTGCAAAACACCATCTTCCGACTTGAGAATCTGCTTAGCGCAACTGTATCGATCGACAGCTCTGTCGGAAAAGGAACTGTCATCAATGTGGACATACCGGAGAAGGGAGAAGAAAAATGAAAACGATTATCGTTGATGATGAGCCCATATTAATAAGAAGCTTTTTAAGACTCAGCGAAGGAATAGACGAGCTTACTCTTGTCGGCAAATTCGAATCGCCGTTTGACGCACTCGAATTCGCCCGGACAAACGAAGTCGAGCTTGCGATCCTTGATATTGCGATGCCCGGCATGAACGGCATCGATCTAGCTCTTGAGCTCCGGAAGCTTTACCCGAATATTCTCATTGTTTTTATAACGGCTTTCGATGAATATATCCGCGAGTCAAACAGCATCGGCGCGGATTATTACATCGTCAAGCCCTATAAGCGCAGCACGATCGAGGATATGGCACGCCGCATGCAGCTGCTTTCCAAACGTCAGGAAAAGCATGTAACGATCCAGACCTTCGGCCGCTTCCTTGTAAAAAAAGACGACGCTCCCGTAAGGCTGACCGGGAAAGCAAAGGAGATCCTTGCACTCATCGTAACAAAGCGCGGCCGCGAGATCAGCAACGAAGAGCTTTACCGTACCATATGGGAGGACCGGCCATACGGAAACGTTGAAATGAAAGTCTTTTATAATGCAATGAAGCGTCTTCGCGACGCACTTGCTGAGCAGGGTTTAAGCAATCTTCTTGTTTCTACAGCCCGTGGCCAGCTTGTGAATACGGAGCTTTTTTCATGCGATTACTATGACCTGCTGGACTCAGACCCGAAAGCGCTTTCCTCATTTACAGGTGAATTCATGTCCGAATACAGCTGGGGTGAATATATTCTCGGAGAAATAACTGCCGGATACGGCGAAAAATAACGTTGGTGGTCTGTTTCCTCCAATATAGTATCATGCAGGATATATGCAAAGGCAGGACCCTTTATGGCACCACAAGAAAGCAACAGCTCGTACCTTCACGCTTTGAAGGGAGCATACACGATAATATTTGAAATAAACCTTGATCGCGGAACCGTAGAATGCATTCACGGCCGGGATACTTCAAAGATCGGCAATCTTTATGATATTCATATGACGATCGAAAGTGCTAAAAACTTCTGGCTGAAAAACTATATTCTTTCCGAAGACCGTGACTCCGTGTCTGAATATCTCGACTGGATAACGACGCCCGGCGCCATTGCGGCTGAAAAGAGACCCCTCCAGTCTGAATTCCGCTTCAAATGGGACGATGGAATCACGTACACAGTCCTCGGCGTCGCCATTGAGCTCAATAACAGCTCTATTCTGCTTTGTATACGAGATATCACGCAGGTAAAGTTCAATGCACTTCAGGCAAAAGAAGTCGTTGCCATAAAAAAGCTTTACAGCCACATCGAGGCCTCGCAGACAGCAAGCGGCGCATCAGGCTCCATAATTTTTTCCAAAGCCGGTGACTCATACTCCCTGATCTATGCAAGTGAAAGCATCCGTAAAAGCTACGATCTTTCCTATGAAGACTATCTTCATTATTGTGACGGAACTTTGGACGCATCCGTTTTCTTCCCTTTTCCCGGTGTTTCACCCGATGACTTTGAACGGATTCTCGCCGGGAATTCCGTTACAATACATCTTTCGGGAAAGCCCGACACGTACACGACCTCCTGCAGCAAAGTTGCAAACGGGCTTTCCGTTGACTATACGATCGTTTTTTTCCGCACAGACGATCTCCCGATCCCGACGTATACGATTCCCGAAACCGGCATCTTTGCCCGGACTTTCGGCCATTTCGACATATTCGTCGACGGCAGCGCCGTCATATTCAGCAGTGCAAAAGAAAAAGAGCTCCTCGCTCTTCTTATTGACCGAAACGGAGGCACACTTTCCTCTGCCGAGGCGATCGGCTATCTTTGGGAAAACGTCACCTGTGATGAAGCGCTGCGTGCAAAATACAGAAAGCTTGCACTCGGTCTGCGTCTCACTTTAGAAAAATACGGCATCGCGCATATCATCAAGTGCAGCCGCGGTGTAAGAAGCATAGATACCTCTGCGATAAAATGCGATTACTATGACCTCCTGAGCGGAAGCAAGCCGGCCAGAGCAGCCTTTCATAATACATATATGTCAGGCTATCCCTGGGCCGAAAATACTCTGGCATCTCTCTGGGATTATTCATGACCGGGTGCCGTGAAATTTTCTTGGAAGATCATACTCTCCATACAACCGGGCAAAGCCGTTCCGGCCAATATATCCGCTTTGCCGGCTGTCCCCCAAAATCCTATTCATTAAAACAGAGCAGCCGTTTTCGGCTGCTCTGCGTTTTTGCTGTCTTTATTATTTATTTTGCGACTTCCATTCGGATAAATGATATTGCTTTTTTGAGCTTCGGATATCTCTCGTTGAAAGCGCCTTCTGTCATGTCTGAGACAACGAATGCGTATTCTTCATCTTCAAATTCGGCGAGCGTGACAGGTGTAACGGAACCGAAGACTTCTTCGATACGGTCGATGTAGTCGTCCGGCTTTCCTTTTACTCGTACGAGGAAGGTGCTTCTGATCTTGTCATAAGGAACAAGGTCGAGCTTTTCTTCACTCCAGATCTTCATCTCATTTCTTCCGGCATATTTCGCGCAGGCAACGATATCGCCCACTACAGCACTGGCTGTCGGAAGGCTTCCGGCGCCGCTGCCATAGAACATTGCGTCTCCGAGCATGTTGCCGCGGATAAATACGGCATTGAATGCGCCGTTTACTCCGGCGAGCGGGCTGGTCTCGTCAACCATTCTCGGAGCAACGAGGCAGGCATATCCGTTTTTAACTTTTTCGCTGCTGGCGATAAGCTTTATGGCCATGCCGAATTTTTCGGCGTAAACAAAGTCCTCGGCTGAGATCTTTGTGATGCCTTCACAGTGGATGTCTTTATAATCAACGGCTTTGTCATATGCGATGGATGAAAGGATCGCTATCTTGCGGCAGGGATCGAAGCCTTCGATATCGGCTTCGGGGTGGAGCTCCGCAAATCCGAGGCGCTGAGCTTCGGCGAGAGCCTCGTCAAAATCCGTGCCGTTGTCATGCATCTGTGTAAGGATATAGTTTGTCGTGCCGTTTATGATTCCGCTGACTTTCTCGATCTCATCGCCTGTGACGGCTGAAACAAGGGAGCGGATGATCGGAATGCCGCCGCCGCAGCTGGCTTCGAACATGTAGTTCGCACCGTGCCCGAGCGCTGTAAGCATAAGCTCGCGTCCGTGCTCGGCTACAAGCTCTTTGTTTGATGTGCAGACACTCTTTCCTGCTTCGAGGCAAGCCTTTGTGAACTTGTAGGCAACGCCTACGCCTCCCATAGTTTCGACAACGATGCTGATTTCTTCGTCATTTAAAATATCATTGAAATCATGCGTCAGAAGGTTTTCGTACGGATCTCCCGGAAAATCGCGGAGGTCGAGTATTCTTTTTACCTGAAGTGTATCGCCGGCATTTTTTGAAACGATGGCGTTGTTGTCATTTATAACCTTTACGACACCGCTTCCTACGGTACCGTATCCCATTACAGCTGCATATATCATTTATTTGTTCTCCCGGCCCCTTTCGGGGTTCTTTTTATCAGTCTTCCGGCTCGATGAGTCCGTATGCTCCGTCCTTACGCTTGTAAACTACGTTTATAGCGTCTGTTTCGGCGTTCATGAATACATAAAAATCATGACCGAGGAGCTCCATCTGGATGCATGCGTCTTCCGGATATGTTGGCTTGATGTCATATTTTTTATTGCGGATAATGCGTACTTCTTCGCCGTCTGCATAGTCTTCTTCAATGAATGCCGGCTGAAGATTCGCGCCGCCCTGATGTTTATCAACGATCTTTTTCTTATATTTGACCATCTGGCGCTCGATAACTTCCTCTACGAGATCGATGGAAACATACATATCGCTGCTTACCTGCTCGGAACGGATGATATTTCCTTTAACAGGGATGGTTACCTCAATTTTCTGACGGCCTTTTTCTACGCTTAATGTTACTTTTGCATTTGTTTCTTTTGTAAAATATTTATCCAGCTTTGAAAGCTTTGATTCAACTGCGTCTTTGAGTCCTTCTGTGAGCTCAACATTTTTGCCGGTAATTGTGATATTCATAATTTTTCCTCCCGTTCTGGTAAGATTGCAGCCTGCAAAAGGCTGTACGAAGCTATGCTGCTTTCGTGCTTCGCTTGTTTACAATTATAGCAACGTAAAGTCTATTATGCAAGCACATGCGGGGAACAAATCCCCTGTGAGCCACGCACCACATTTTATGATAATACGCATCGCTCTGCTTTACGGACCTCGATCCCGATTATTATAAAATTTTAAAGCTTCTTTAAATTTTTTCTTTTCATTGCATGTAATTTATTATACACTAATGCGTAACGCGAGCGGTAAAGCGCCGCGTAATTATCTGTTTTGGGGGGAATAGCAAATGGAGCCTATCATTGAGCTTAACAGCCTTGAAAAAAGCTATGACAAGAACAATCCCGTTGTTTTTGATTTCAACCTTACCGTAAACCGCGGTGAATTCGTCACACTCCTCGGCCCTTCCGGCTGCGGCAAAACCACAACACTTCGCATGATCGGCGGCTTCGAACAGCCCACATCGGGGCGCATCCTTTTAGACGGCAAAGACATCAGTCACCTCCCGCCGAACAAACGCCAGATCAATACAGTATTTCAGCGCTACGCATTATTTCCACACCTTAATATATATGACAATATCGCTTTCGGTCTTCGCGAAAAGAAGATGGACGAAAAGCTTATCCGTGAAAAGGTAAGCCATGTTCTTCGCGTCGTAGACCTCGAAGGCTTTGAAAAGCGCTCCGTCCGCTCCTTATCCGGCGGCCAGCAGCAGCGTATAGCGATAGCGAGGGCTATCGTAAACGAACCCGAGATCCTTCTTCTCGATGAACCCCTCGGCGCTCTCGATTACAAAATGCGCCAGGAAATGCAGCTCGAGCTCAAAAGAATGCATAAAGAGCTCGGTATTACCTTTATATTCGTTACACATGACCAGGAAGAAGCCATGACGATGTCCGACAAGATCGTCGTCATGTCAAAGGGAATGATCCAGCAGATCGGAACTCCCGAAGATATATATCTGCGCCCCGAAAACGCTTTCGTTGCCGACTTCATCGGCGAAAGCAATATTTTCGACGGCGTTAAAAGGCCCGGCGGCACAGTTGAATTTGCCGGACGCCGCTTTAAATGCATCGATGATATTCCCGCGGGAACGCTCGTCGATGTCCTTATCCGCCCCGAACACGTCCAGCTTACCTCTCCGGAAAGCGGCATGATCACAGGCGAAGTGATCTCGAATATTTTTAAAGGCGATTACAACGAAGTTACCGTCCTTTGCGGTAAAAACGAGATCGTTGCCCGCAAAGCCCTCCGTTTCAAAGAGGGCGAAACCGTCGGCGTTGTTTTCCCTCCCGAATATATACACAATATGCCCAGTGACATTATGGTCAATCATTTCACGGGCACTCTTGACTCAAAGCTTCAGGTCCAGCTCGAAGACGGCCCTGTCAGCATCGATATCACGAAGCTTTTCCCGGAATATACTCTTGAAGGTGAGACTCTGCTTGACTCGAACGGCGAGCCTGTCTCCGTTGAAGGTCAGACCGTAGAGCTTTTCTTCTCACCCCGAAAAGCCCAGCTTTCCGACGACCCGGACGAAGGTATTTTCAAGGGTAATATCACAGACATCATCTATAAAGGCGACCACTATAATTACACTGTAGTCAGCGAAAACGAAGTAGAATATTCCGCAGACGATGAAGACCTCTGGAACCTCGGCGACTTTGTCAGCATAAGTGTTCCTTTATCAGCGATCGGCTGCCGCTTAAGCAAGGATAGTGAGGAAAATGAAGAATAACGTCAGAAGCCGCATAGGTATCCCCTATTGCGTATTTATGGTTCTTTTTGTTGTCCTTCCCGTTCTGATCATCCTCTACTACGCATTCACGAACGGACAGGGGCAGTTTACATTGTCAAATTTCAAGCTGTTCTTTACAGACTCAAGAACAGTTCTTACTTTGCTGTACAGCCTTTTTATCGCTCTGATAACGACAGCTGTCTGCCTGTTAATTGCGTACCCAACCGCATATATTCTCGCAAAGGGCGGCTTTCCGCGCCGCGGAACGCTCCTTCTGCTTTTTATCATGCCGATGTGGATAAACTTCACACTCAGGATAACCGCTCTGAAGGAAGTGCTTACCCTCATTTAAAATAATCTCTCGTATTATACGTCGATCAACAC
>R11__coassemble_1353_pt1 | contig 13993 bp, 5 predicted proteins | sample R11__metabat2_low_PE_003 | metagenome-assembled genome bin R11 | reverse complement strand
CTGCTTCCGAAAGCATTTTGCAGTAGAGATCGTATCCGACCGCATCCATATGTCCGCTCTGCTGCGCACCGAGAAGATTGCCCGCGCCGCGGATCTCGAGGTCGCGCATGGCGATCTTTATGCCGCTTCCGAGGCCGGAATATTCCCTTATGGTATGAAGGCGCTTCTGCGCGTCTTCATTCAGCATTTTGTCGCGCCTGTACATAAGAAATGCGTACGACGTGCGGTTAGAACGTCCGATACGCCCGCGAAGCTGATAAAGCTGGGCGAGGCCGAAACGATCCGCGTCACGGACGATCATTGTATTTACATTCGGGATGTCCATGCCGGTCTCAATGATAGTCGTACAGACCAGAACATCGATCTCTCCGTTTATAAAGCGATATATGATATCTTCGAGCTGCTGCTCTTTCATCTTGCCGTGCGCAAACTCTATACGCGCTTCGGGCACAAGGTCGCGCAGCCTGTTCGTAAGACTTGCCATTCCTTCAACGCGGTTTGACACAAAATAGACTTGTCCGTCTCTTGCAAGCTCACGGCTTATCGCCTCTCTTACGAGCTCGTCGTCATATTCCATTACGTAGGTCTGTATCGGAATGCGGTCAAGCGGCGGCTCTTCAAGGATGCTCATATCCCTTATGCCGATAAGGCTCATGTGCATTGTCCTTGGGATCGGGGTTGCAGTCAGCGTCAGAACATCTATGTTCTGCCTCAGCTGCTTTATTTTTTCCTTATGTGTAACGCCGAATCTCTGCTCTTCGTCAATGATAAGCAGGCCGAGATTTTTGAAGCTGATATCCTTCGAAAGCAGCCTGTGTGTTCCGATAACGATGTCTACCGCGCCTTTTTTCAGGTCCTCTACGATCTTTTTCTGCTCTTCTTTTGTTTTAAAACGCGAAAGTACTTCGATCTTTACCGGGAAGTTTTTCATACGCTCGGTAAAAGTCATGAAATGCTGGTGCGCAAGGATGGTCGTCGGAACAAGCAAAGCCACCTGCCTGCTTTCCTGTACGGCTTTAAATGCCGCGCGGAGCGCAACCTCCGTTTTTCCGTAGCCGACGTCTCCGCAGATGAGCCTGTCCATTATTTTTTTGCTTTCCATATCGGTCTTTGTATCCTCTATGGCTTTGAGCTGGTCCTCTGTTTCCTCGTATGGGAAAAGCTCCTCAAATTCTCTTTGCCATACAGTATCCGGACCGTATGAATAGCCGTTGCCTTCGGACCTTACCGCATAAAGGCGGACAAGATCTTCCGCGATATCCTTTACTGCCGCGCGGACCCTTGCCTTGGTGTTTTTCCACTCGTTTCCGCCAAGCACCTGGAGCCTTAAGCTTTTATGCTCTTCGCTGCTGCCGTATTTCTGAAGACGCTCAAGCTGGGTCGCCTGTATATACAGACAGCTGCCCTTCGCGTATTCGATCTTGATATAGTCCTTAAAGGCGCCGTTTCGCTCTATCTGCTCGATGCCCTTATAAATTCCGAGGCCGTGGCTTTCATGAACAACGTAATCGCCGATCTTTAGCTGGGAAAGAGCCGAAATATTCTTGCCTGAATATTTCGATTTCTTTTTGCGTTTCTTATTTTCTGCGCCGAAAATGTCTGATTCCGTGATCACAACAAATTTTTCCAGCGGATATTCAAAGCCCCTTGCGGCATTTCCGGTCATGACGAGAATCTCGCCGGGGTTCAGCTCCCTTTTATCTGCTTCGCTGAAAAATGCATTTAAGCCTTCCGCGCGCAAGTCCTCGGCAAGGCGTTCGCTCCTTGTATGTGACGCTGAAAGCAAAACTACTCTCGCGCCGTCCTTTTTCCATTTTTTCAGATCATTTATAAGCATCGGAAACTGCTTATTGTATGAATTTATGCTGCGGGCCATTACGGAGTAATTTCCGTTGTTTCTGAATCCTGCCGTTTTTGATTCAAGCATCGTCAGCGCAACGACATTCTTTTTCAGAAACTGCAGGAAAAACGCATCCGGAGAAACAGCCCTTTTTGCTTCATCGGGACTTGCCTGTCCGTTTTCAAGGCGCGCAGCCATGGCCTCGTCAAATTCATTTCCGAGGACTTTCGCGTTTTCCGCGATCCGGGACGGCTCGTCCAGATATATGACAGTGTTATCGGGAAAATATGATGTGAAATTCGTGGTGAGCTTGTCAAAAAAGCCCTCTTCTTCGCGACCCAACTCCTCTGTTGCCGGGAAAATGCTTATTCTTTCACAGTTTTCTATGGAACGCTGTGACTCGATATCAAATGTTCTTATAGAGTCGATCTCGTCTCCCCAAAGCTCGATCCTGTAGGGATTTTCCTCCGTTACATCAAAAACGTCTATAATATCGCCTCGTACGGAAAACTGTCCGAAGTTTTCAACCTGGGCGCATCTTTCATAGCCCATCCGGGCAAGCTTTGCCGCCATATCGCTTATGGAGATCTCTTCGCCGGGCTCAACAAATATCGTGTTTTCTTTAAACACATCAAAAGGCAGAAGAAAGTCCATGCACCCGCCCGTGCCTGTCACGACTGTGACCTTCTTCTGCTTTATAAGGGCTTTTATAACTCCCAGTCTTCTGCGGCCTATAAGTCCCCCGGAAACGTCTGCTCCCGAAAAGATAAGATCCCTCGCCGGATAAAGCATCACATCTTCCCTGTAAAGCTTCATATCCTCGAAGATCTCTCTTGCCTTCAGCTCATTTTCAGCAATGATGAGAATGTCCTTATCCTCCGGCGTTACCGCCGAAATAAGGTTTTCCTTCTGGGAAGTGAGGCATCCGGATACCGAGATTAGCCCCTTATTCGTTTTGAGCTTCTTATTCAGTTCCTCAAAAAAAGAAAGGGACTGTACGGCCTGCTCAAGCGCCTTCATTCTGAGTTTCTCCTGTATCGGCTGCTTCTTCGGCAGCTTCTTTTTTCGGCTTTTTCTTTTTTTCCTTGCGGTTATATTTTTCCATCGCGCGGTCAAGGTCGCCGGCGAGGATCATTTCGACCGCGTCCGCGGCCTCTTTTATCGCTATGTCGACATTCACTCTGTCATCCTTTGAAAACGGAGCGAGCACATAGTCCGCAAGGTCCCACTTTTCGGGACGGGCGCCGATGCCGACGCGGATCCTTGTAAAATCCGTACGGCCGAGGTGCTGGACGATGTTTTTCATGCCGTTATGGCTGCCTGCGCTGCCCTGTTTTTTTACACGGATCTTTCCGATATCAAGGTCTATGTCATCGTAGATAACGATCAGTTCTTCTTCGATATCGATATGATAATAATCGGCGTAGGCTCTAACGGCTTCGCCGCTTAAATTCATGTATGTCATCGGCTTCATCAGCATAACGCGCTGTCCGGCAATGATCCCCTTGCCGTACATGCCTTTTAAGCCCATGCCGCCGCGCGGGATATTATGGCGCTCGATAAGCTCGTCGAGCACATCAAATCCCATATTATGTTTTGTCCCGGAATACTTGCTTCCGGGATTTCCGAGACCAACGATCAAATACATTTTTCCCGCTCTTTCAAATGCAGGGAGCGTTTTCACGCTCCCTTTCCTTTTAATTAAAGTAAACAAGTTCGCTTACGGGCGGCTCCGCCATTTCAAGCTTCTTTGCGTAAAATACAGGGCCCTCTCCTCCGTAGAGTTTAACATTCTGGTAATGGATCTGGGCAGTTACGGTTACCCACGTTCCGGTTTTCAGGGTCGGGGCATTATTGCTCTTGCAAAGATAGCCGATAAAAGCAACGTCATCCGCGCAGCATGTCATGGCTTTTCTGCCGGGAACAAAGAAATCCGCATCGTCATTTTTGCTCTTAAGGACGCGGCCTTTGAAGCGAACCGTCTTGCCTTCGTAGCGCTCTTTGTTTTCTCCGGCATCGACATAGAAAATGCCGTAGTCTTCGTCGGCGATCTCTACGATATCCGCGTCCATGTCATAGGGAACGGAATCTTCGAATATGTCGGTCAGCTCGCGGTTTTCGTCCTCGAAATAGATCTCGCAGGCCGGATTTACGACTTTTACGCTCCTTCGGAATGTCGCAAGAGGAAGGTCGTCCGCAGCGCGGTTGAATGTGATCATGTCCGCGTTTCTTACCATTTCGACGAAAATGGACTTCATGTTCTGCATGTAAAGCTGGAACGTGCTTGCGTCGACCATTACGATCTCCTGGATTATGCCCCAGCCGTCGGGCATTTTCATATTTTCAAGTTCGCGGATGTCCCAGAAGGGATTGAACTCGATAAGAACTCTTGACGGATGATATTTTCTGTCGAGGTATTTGAGCTTTTCGAACGTAAAGCCTTCCTTGTCCTCGATGACCGTCATTAAAGTATTGCACTTTAAAAGCTCTTTTTCGTCATATTCGATCTCGCCCTGCTCGCCTACGATAAGGAGTGTGGGCTCGTCGATCTGGAAATAATCGTTTTGAATCGTAAAATCAAGAAAGCTGGTTTTTCCGCTTTCCAGGAACCCCGTTACAACGTAGACGGGAACCTTGTATTCTTCTTCAGGCATAGTTTTCACCTTTCCTGTTGTTTTCTTTATATAAATTCCGGCTTCTGCGGGCCGGCTGCGCCGGCATAAATTGAATTTATCAGCCGTCGTTTACGCGGCCGTTTGCCAGATTGCTCTCTTTAAACCCGAAATATGTTCTTCCGACCTCAAGAGTATATCCGCGTGAAGCAGCCATTACGTCAAGTGTTACGAGCTCGTAGCCCTGGGAAATAAGCTCCGGGATAACGATCCGGCAGGCCTCGATTGTTGAATCGTACATATCGTGCATAAGTATGATATTGCCGCCGTCGAGCTCACTGTAGAGATTGTTTATTACTGTATACGGATCCGAAGTATCCCAGTCGTAGGTGTCATTGTCCCAAAGGATGTTGGCCCTGTCGGTTACGGCAACTCTGTCTTCTGTGTAATCGCCGTAGGGGAAGCGTACCGCCGCCGCACCGACACCGTTATTATACTGAGCGATCAGCTGGTCTGTTGCGTTGAATTCCCACTGGACAGTTTCATAGTCGGCATCGATAAGCTCGGCGTGGTCATATGAATGGTTACAGATCATGTGTCCGGAATTTCCCATTCTTGTTACAACTTCTCCGAATTTTTCCACCTGACTTCCGAGAAGGAAGAACGTTGCTTTTACGTTATTTTCGTCAAGGATGTCGAGCAGCTGGGTAGTAAGTGCTGTCGGTCCGTCGTCGAATGTGAAACAGATCATCTTTGAATTGTCTTTGTCGGGAACATATTTGCAGTCCTCGTCAAAATAGCAACCCTGCTGGTACGAAATAGCGGTCCAGCCCTGCGCGGCATAGCCGCTGGCATCAAAATGATATGTGCTGCCGCCTATATCCTGCCAGCCGTTGCAATAGTACTCGCCCTCGGCAGGTGCATACCATTTTTTGCCGTTTGTTTCGGCCCATCCGGTGACATGCATGTCACGTCCGTCCTGGATAATATAAATTCCGGCGGAACCGGTGCCGTCCGCGGCGCCCGGAGAGAGTACAACGGGGTTGATCGTTTCAAGCGAGGTCTCGGATTCTGCGTCGTCATTTGTGATGCTTACGGTTTCCGAAGCCTCAACCTTTTTTGCCCTGCTGTGATACGGAGCAAAGAAATGCCATACGACACAGCAAAGGACCACCGCGGCAATTACTGATATCGCTATTTTCACATACCTGTAAAGCTGCAGTCTCATCTGATCTCTGTTAATTTCAGATTTTCTGTTCTCTTTATCCATATGCGTTACCTGCGATTCTCTGCCACGGCAGTCCTTTGGTAAATTCAGTGACCTTTCGTCATTACGTTAATATTTGTTTTTTGCCAATACGAATGAAAGAAATTTATTTTTCCTCATCCTCGATAATAAGCTCGTCCTCCGGAACGACTTCGAAGTCTTCATCGCTTATCTCAAGCTCGCCCTCATCAATAAGGAGCTCTTCCTCTTCAGCCTTCTCTTCTTCCGGCTTGATAAGAACTTCTTCCTTTTTCTCCTCAGGCTTTACGATCGGCGCTTTTTTCCTGATCGGATCATTATCCGAGTCAAGAGCAATATCGCTGTAGCACTTCATACCTGTACCTGCAGGAATAAGCTTACCGATGATGACGTTTTCCTTAAGGCCAATGAGGTGGTCGACCTTGCCTCTGATAGCAGCATTCGTGAGAACCTTTGTTGTCTCCTGGAATGAAGCTGCCGACATGAAGGAATCTGTTGCAAGAGAAGCCTTTGTAATACCGAGAAGGATCCTCTTTCCTACAGCCGGTTTTCTGCCTTCGGCAATAAGGTGCTCGTTGAGCTCTTCAAGCGCAAGATAGTCTACAAGTGTGCCCGGAAGATGATTTGTATCTCCGCCGTCCTCAATCTGGACTTTCTTGAGCATCTGGCGAACGATGACTTCGATATGTTTGTCGGCGATATCAACACCCTGGAGGCGGTAAACTCGCTGTACTTCCTTGATCATGTAATCCTGAACCGCCTCAACACCTTTGATCCTTAAGATGTCGTGCGGATTTACGGAACCTTCTGTAAGCTCGTCACCGGCTTCGATCACGTCGCCGTCATTAACCTTGATCCTTGCGCCGTAAGGAATAAGATAATCCTTAACCTCTCCGTTTTCCTCATCGTTAACTTCGATCTCGCGCTTTTTCTTTGTATCCTTGATCGTGATCGTACCCTTGATATCGGAGATGATCGCAAGACCTTTCGGTTTACGTGCCTCGAAAAGCTCCTCGACACGGGGAAGACCCTGTGTGATATCACCGCCGGCAACACCACCGGTGTGGAATGTACGCATTGTAAGCTGTGTACCGGGTTCACCGATAGACTGAGCTGCGATGATACCTACAGCTTCACCGACCTGGACCGGATTGCCTGTTGCCATGTTCGCGCCGTAGCACTTAGCACAGATACCGATCTGTGAGCGGCAGTTAAGGATGGTACGGATCTTGACCTTCTTGATCTTTTCGCCGTTTTCGTCAACGCCTTCACGCTGGATCCTTGCGGCTGCGGCAGCCGTGATCATCTGGTTCTTAGCTGCGAGCTGCTCACCTTTTGCGTTGTAGATGTCGTAGCATGAGAAACGTCCTGTCAGACGATCCTTAAGGTCTTCGATCTCTTCCTTGCCGTCCGCAAATGTGTGTACCCACATACCCGGGATATCCTCAACACCTTCGCAGCAGTCTGTGCTTCTGATGATGAGCTCCTGAGATACGTCGACCATTCGTCTTGTAAGGTAACCGGAGTCGGCTGTTCGAAGAGCCGTATCGGAAAGACCTTTACGAGCGCCGTGCGCTGACATGAAGTATTCGAGTACGTCAAGACCTTCACGGAAATTTGACTTGATCGGGAGCTCGATAGTATGACCTGTTGTATCGGCCATAAGTCCTCGCATACCTGCAAGCTGCTTGATCTGCTTGTCGGAACCACGGGCACCTGAGTCAGCCATCATGTAGATCGGGTTGTACTTATCAAGGCCTGAAAGAAGGTCCTGTGTAAGCTCATCATCGATCTCTTTCCATGTGTCGACAACTTCCTTGTAACGCTCTTCGTCTGTGATGACGCCTCGCTTGAAGTTGCGGTTGATCTTGTCTACCTGTTTCTCTGCGCGTGCAAGAAGCTCGGGCTTCTGCGCCGGAACGGTCATATCCGAAATGGAAACCGTCATGGCTGCACGTGTTGAATATTTGTAACCCATGGATTTGACTGCGTCGAGTACTTCGGCTGTAACAGTCGGGCCATGCTTGTTGATAACTTTTTCGAGGATCTGCTTCTGCTGTTTCTTTCCTACAAGGAAGTTTACTTCCGGAACAAGCTCGTTCTCCTCTTTTGTTCTGTCTACGTATCCGAGATCCTGCGGGATGACTTCGTTGAAAAGGAAACGTCCGAGTGTGGATGTAACTGTCTGAAGCTCGCCGTTTTTCCTGCGGAAACGTACATGGATCCTTGCCTGAAGTGTGATGACTCCGTTTTCGTAAGCCATGATTGCTTCGTTAAGATCTTTAAAATAGCTTCCCTCGCCCTTGTCGCCTTCTTTTTCAAGTGTCAGGTAATAGATACCGAGGACCATATCCTGTGAAGGAACGGCAACGGGACCACCGTCTGACGGCTTAAGGAGGTTGTTCGGTGAGAGCAGCATGAAGCGGCACTCAGCCTGAGCCTCTACTGAAAGCGGAACGTGAACGGCCATCTGGTCACCGTCGAAGTCGGCGTTGAACGCTGTACATACGAGCGGATGAAGCTTGATGGCTTTACCTTCAACGAGGATCGGCTCGAAAGCCTGAATACCAAGACGATGAAGTGTAGGTGCACGGTTGAGCATGACCGGATGCTCTTTGATAACTCCCTCGAGAACGTCCCAAACCTCGTTGTCCATTCTCTCGACCATCTTCTTTGCGCTCTTGATATTGTGAGCCATGCCGTTTTCAACAAGCTCCTTCATAACGAACGGCTTGAAGAGCTCGATAGCCATTTCTTTCGGAAGACCGCACTGATAGATCTTCAGTTCAGGTCCTACGACGATAACGGAACGTCCCGAATAGTCAACTCGTTTTCCGAGAAGGTTCTGACGGAAACGTCCTGATTTACCTTTAAGCATATCGGAGAGAGACTTAAGAGGTCTGTTTCCGGGGCCGGATACCGCACGTCCGCGGCGGCCGTTATCGATAAGTGAGTCAACTGCTTCCTGAAGCATTCTCTTCTCATTGCGGACGATGATATCCGGAGCGCCGAGCTCGAGGAGTCTTCTGAGGCGGTTGTTTCTGTTGATGATTCGACGATAGAGGTCGTTGAGGTCGGATGTTGCGAAACGTCCGCCGTCGAGCTGTACCATCGGACGAAGATCCGGCGGAATTACCGGGATAACGTCGAGGATCATCCACTCAGGACGGTTTCCGGACTCACGGAATGCTTCAACAACGTCAAGTCTCTTGATGAGTCTTGCTCTCTTCTGGCCTGTTGCGCCTTCGAGTGCTTCGTGAAGAGCATCTGCTTCGGCATCAAGATCTATCTTTGTGAGGAGCTCTTTTACAGCCTCGGCACCCATGCCTACTCTGAAGGGAACTCTTCCGTCTACGGCATATTTGTCATATGCGGCCTGATATTCCTGCTCGGTGATGACCTGCTTGTAAGCGAGGTCTGAGTCGCCGGGATCAAGAACGATATAATTTGCAAAGTAAAGGACCTTTTCAAGTGTCTTCGGAGAGATATCGAGCATAAGGCCGATCCTTGACGGGATTCCCTTGAAGTACCAGATATGTGAAACGGGAGCAGCAAGCTCGATGTGTCCCATTCTCTCACGTCTTACTGAAGATTTTGTAACTTCTACACCGCAGCGGTCGCAGACAACGCCTTTATAGTGCATTTTCTTATATTTTCCGCAATGGCACTCCCAGTCCTTTGACGGTCCGAAAATACGCTCACAGAACAGACCGTCTTTTTCCGGCTTTAATGTTCTGTAATTGATCGTTTCCGGCTTCTTTACCTCGCCGTGTGACCATTCGCGGATCTTGTCGGGTGATGCAAGGCCGATCTTGATCGCGTCGAATGTCAGCGGCTCATAAGGAATATTTTTTGTATTATTGTTCGGCATTTATTTACCCCTTTCTGAAATAAAGGTTAATATCAAATGTTACGGTTCGGGTTCGACGTCATTAAAATTCTTCTTCAAATTCTTCTGCGAAGAGCTGGTCGTCGGTGGCTTCGAATTTCGGCTCCGCGTCTTCAAGCTCGCCGTTTACGAATTCTTTTGTTCCGAAACCGTATGCTGAAAATTCATTTTCATCCGAACGGTTGTTTCTGTCGAAACGATCGCCTTCAAGGATAGCACGGAAATCCGTGTTCTCGTTGTATTCAGATGTTTCAACGATCTCAACCGGAGTGCCGTCGTCGTTCTGTACGGAAATATCAAGGGCAAGTGAGCGAAGCTCCTTGATAAGTACCTTGAATGACTCCGGAATTCCCGGTGCCGGGATGTTTTCTCCCTTGATGATAGCTTCGTAAGTCTTGACACGTCCTACAACATCATCGGACTTCATTGTCAGGATCTCCTGAAGAGTGTATGCGGCGCCGTAAGCTTCGAGCGCCCAAACCTCCATCTCTCCGAAACGCTGACCACCGAACTGAGCTTTACCGCCGAGAGGCTGCTGAGTTACGAGTGAGTATGGGCCTGAAGAACGGGCATGTACTTTATCATCTACAAGGTGATGCAGCTTAAGGTAATGCATGTGACCGATAGTTGTCTTTGCATCGAAGTACTCGCCGGTACGTCCGTCACGAAGTCTTACTTTTCCGTCTTCGGAGATCGGAACGCCCTTCCAGAGTGCTCTGTGATCCTTATGTACATCAAGATATTCATAAACCTCCGGAAGAAGCTCATCCTTGTGAAGCTTTGTGAACTCATCCCATTCAAGGTTTACATAATCATTTGCAAGCCTCAGTGTATCCTGGATATCGATCTCGTTTGCGCCGTCAAATACAGGCGTTGCTACTTCGAAACCGAGAGCCTTTGATGCAAGGCTTAAGTGGATCTCAAGGATCTGACCGATATTCATACGGCTCGGAACGCCGAGCGGGTTAAGAACGATATCGAGCGGACGTCCGTTCGGAAGGAACGGCATGTCCTCTACGGGAAGGATCCTTGAAACGACACCCTTGTTACCATGACGTCCGGCCATCTTGTCACCTACGGAGATCTTTCTCTTCTGTGCGATGTAGATGCGGACTGACTGATTAACGCCGGGGCTTAATTCATCGCCGTTTTCACGTGTAAATACTTTTGCGTCTACGACGATACCTGACTCGCCGTGCGGAACCTTAAGGGAAGTATCACGAACTTCTCTTGCCTTCTCGCCGAAGATCGCACGAAGGAGTCTTTCTTCTGCTGTAAGCTCTGTTTCTCCCTTCGGAGTTACTTTTCCGACAAGGATGTCTCCGGCACGAACCTCTGCGCCGATGCGGATGATTCCGTTTTCATCGAGGTTTTTAAGAGCTTCGTCACCGAGTCCCGGAACGTCGTTTGTGATCTCTTCCGGTCCGAGCTTTGTATCTCTGGCCTCTGCCTCATGCTCTTCAACATGGATAGAGGTGTATACATCATCTTTTACAAGTCTTTCGCTGAGGAGAACGGCATCCTCGTAGTTGTAGCCTTCCCATGTCATGAATCCGATGAGCGGGTTCTTTCCGAGGGCAAGCTCGCCGTTTGATGTTGACGGGCCATCTGCGATAACTTCGCCTTCCTCAACGTGATCGCCTTTGTTTACGATCGGACGCTGGTTGTAGCAGTTGCTCTGGTTGCTTCGCATGAACTTCATGAGGTGGTAGCTTGAAAGCGTTCCGTCATCGTTTGCGATGCGGATCTCTTCGGCTGCTGCCTGAAGAACTGTACCGGCTTTCTTTGCTACTACGCAGACACCTGAGTCAACGGCTGCTTTGCCTTCCATACCTGTTCCTACAACAGGAGCTTCAGTGAAAAGAAGCGGTACGGCCTGACGCTGCATGTTCGCACCCATGAGGGCACGGTTGGCATCGTCGTTCTGAAGGAAAGGAATAAGTGCCGTAGCTACGGAGAACACCATCTTCGGTGATACGTCCATGTATTCGAACATGGATTTTTCGTATGCCTGTGTTTCCTCTCTGTAACGACCGGAAACGTTGTTGTTCTTGAAGTGTCCTTCTTCATCGAGCGGCTCGTTGGCCTGTGCTACGTGGTAGTTATCCTCTTCGTCGGCTGCCATGTAGACGACCTCGTCCGTTACTCTCGGGTTCTGAGGATCTGTTCTGTCGATCTTTCTGTACGGAGCTTCGATAAAGCCGTACTGGTTGATCCTTGCGTAGCATGCAAGTGAGTTGATAAGTCCGATGTTGGGACCTTCAGGTGTCTCGATCGGGCACATTCTTCCGTAATGTGAGTAGTGTACGTCTCGAACCTCGAATCCGGCACGATCTCTTGACAGACCGCCCGGGCCGAGCGCTGAAAGACGACGCTTATGTGTAAGCTCGCCGAGCGGGTTGTTCTGATCCATGAACTGTGAAAGCTGTGAAGATCCGAAGAACTCTTTAACGGCTGCTGTAACAGGCTTGATATTTATAAGGGACTGCGGAGTGATCATGTCGCTGTCCTGTGTTGTCATACGCTCTCTTACAACTCTCTCGAGTCTTGCGAGTCCGATCCTGTACTGGTTCTGAAGGAGCTCGCCGACGCAGCGGATACGACGGTTGCCGAGGTGGTCGATGTCGTCGTCATTGCCGATGCCGTACTCAAGATGGATATTGTAGTTGATGGAAGCGAAGATATCTTCTTTTGTGATATGCTTCGGAATAAGCTCCGCCGTATTGCGCTTAATGGCTTTCTTTAAGGCTTCGGGCTCTGTGTATTCTTCCATGAGTTCCGCAAGTGCGGGATAGAATACTTCTTCTGTGATGCCGACTTCAGCGGGATCGATATCCGGTACCCATCTTGTAATGTCGACCATCATGTTTGAAAGGACTTTAACATCTCTTTCTTCCGTGCGGATCATTACATAAGGAACAGCTGCGTACTGAATGTCGTCTGCCATTTCGCGTGTAACTTTATCGCCTGCGCTCGCGATGATCTCTCCGGTCTCAGGATCGATAACATCCTCTGCAAGCTCGTGTCCTTTGATACGGTTGCGGAGAGCAAGCTTTTTGTTGAATTTATATCTGCCGACCTTTGCGAGGTCGTATCTTCTTGCGTCAAAGAGCATAGGAAGGATAAGGTTCTCGGCACTTTCGATAGCGAGCGGTTCGCCCGGACGCTGTCTCTTGAATATTTCGAGAAGTCCTTCTTCGTAGTTTGTGGATGTATCCTTTGCGAGGGATGCTTCGATCTTCGGTTCGTCGCCGAAAAGCGCGCGGATCTCGTCATTTGTGCCTACGCCGAGGGCGCGGATGAGGCATGTGATCGGAACCTTTCTCGTTCTGTCGAGGTGCACGTAGAAAACATCGTTAGAGTCTGTCTCATACTCCAGCCATGCTCCTCTGTTCGGGATAACTGTGCTTGCGAAAAGCTTCTTGCCGAGCTTATCTCTTGTGATATCGTAGTAGATGCCCGGGCTTCGTACGAGCTGGGAAACGATAACTCGCTCCGCTCCGTTGATAACGAACGTACCTGTGTCTGTCATTAACGGAAGCTCGCCCATGAAGATCTCGTGCTCGCTGATCTCATCATTCTCTTTATTGTAGAGACGTACTTTGACTTTAAGCGGAGCTGCATACGTTGCATCTCTCTGCTTGCATTCGTCAATAGTATACTTTGTCTCATCCCTGCATAATTTAAAATCGAGGAAGTCGAGACTGAGCTTTCCGCCGTAATCCTCTATCGGCGAAATATCTTTAAAGATTTCCTTGAGTCCCGTTGTAAGGAACCAGTTGTACGAATCTTTCTGAACCTCAATGAGGTTGGGCATTTCCAGGACTTCCTTCTGTCTCTGGTAGCTCATTCGCATGCCTTTTCCGGCCTTAATGGGACGTATCCTGTTTTTCTCCATTGACGCGATCACTCCTTGTGTGTATAATGTGCATATGAGAACAATTACAGCTCGATATTTCAATATGGACACAAATAAACAGCTTTATTTTTTGTGCCCAAAAAATGTTAATTGAGCCTAACTTTCCACAGTAGTGCATTCTTAAATATACTGCTTTAAATCAAGCTTGTCAACACATTTTCGTGATATTTTCGTCATAAATTTGAAAAAAATATAATACTCTTGTTTTCGCCGGGACTGTATTGTGCTCCGGCGTCTTTTATGGTATTGATATACGCCTGACTTCGCTTCAGCTGACACGCCGTGCCTGTGCTTACACTTAGTTTGTTGCTTTCTTCCTCTTCAGCTGACCTGTCTTGCCGGTACTTACACTTATTTTGTTGCTTTCTTCCACCTCAGCTGACACGCCGTGCCCGTGCTTACACATATATATAATCAAAATATCACTAAACCTACCCATACTTACCTGAACATCAACGTAGTATCGTGATGTATAATAAAAAAGCTG
>R11__coassemble_1277_pt1 | contig 14475 bp, 14 predicted proteins | sample R11__metabat2_low_PE_003 | metagenome-assembled genome bin R11 | reverse complement strand
GCTCGGTCACAGACTCGATATTTTTATCTTTCATATATTTTTCGATACCGTCAATGATATCGATCGTTGCGTGTGGATTAAAGAAGTTCGCTGTTCCTACAGCTACCGCACTTGCGCCTGCAAGCATGAATTCTATTGCGTCTTCCGCCGTCGCGATTCCTCCCATTCCGATGATCGGAACCTTTACGGTCTGAGCGACCTGATATACCATGCGGACAGCAATCGGCTTTATGGCGGGGCCGGACATTCCGCCGGTTTTGTTTGCGAGCAGGATGCGGCGTGTGTTTACGTCGATCTTCATGCCGGTAAGAGTATTTATGAGCGAAAGGGCGTCCGCGCCGCCGTCTTCAGCTGCCTTTGCGATCTGTGTGATATCGGTGACGTTCGGGCTGAGCTTCATTATGATAGGCTGCTTTGCGACTTTCTTTATCTCTTCAGTTATCTTTCGCACACCTGTCGGGTCCGTTCCGAAAGCAATTCCGCCTTCTTTAACGTTCGGGCAGGAAATATTGATCTCGAGAAGATCAACATCTTCGTCCGCAAGTCTCTCGACAACGGCAAGATATTCTTCTGTTGTATGACCGCAGACGTTTACGATGATCTTTGTGTCGTAATTTTTGAGGAAAGGAACATCTCTTTTCAGAAATACGTCGATTCCGGGATTCTGAAGGCCGATCGCGTTAAGCATTCCGCCGTAAACTTCAGCGATACGTATCGTCGGATTTCCGGGCCACGGAACATTTGCCACGCCCTTTGTGACTACGGCGCCGAGTCTGTTCAAGTCCACGAAGTCCGAATATTCCATGCCTGATCCGAAGGTTCCCGATGCTGTCATTACGGGATTTTTAAGAATTACGCCGGCTATATTTGTTTCTGTATTCATAATATTTTCGGCCTCCTTAAAGCTCTATTTCGAGTGCATTGAATACCGGTCCGTCCTTGCAGACACGTTTATTGTTTACATTTGAATGCTCGTCTTTTTCCGTTGAATTGCAGACGCATGCGAGGCACGCTCCGATCCCGCAGGCCATTCTCTCTTCCATTGAAAGCCAGCATTCGATATTTTCATCGATCGCATATTGCTTTAATGCGCGAAGCATCGGCTTTGGACCGCAGGCGTAAATGATGTCGGGCTTATAGCCGTTTGCCTTCATTGCGTCAAGTACATTGCCTTTTGTTCCGGCGCTGCCGTCTTCTGTTGAAATGATAACGGCAGATGAGGCTTTTTCGAATTCATCGTTCAGATAAAGCTCGTCTCTGTAGCCGAGTACCGCAGTAACTTTCGCTGCGTTTCCGAGACTTTTCGCTGTCTCGAGCATTGGCGGGATTCCGATGCCGCCGCCGATAACTGCAGCTTTTTTGCCTGCTGCGGCTTCAAGCGGGAAGCCGTTCCCGTGCGGGCCCATGACGCGGATATGTCCGCCTTCTTTTAATGCGGCAAATCCGGCAGTTCCTTTTCCTGAGATTCGGAACACCATGCGCAGGATGCCGTTTTCCTTATCGAGTCCGCAGATACTCATCGGACGGGGCAGAAGCTTGCTCGGGTCTTCCGTGTAAAGTGTTACGAACTGACCCGGCTTCGCATCGCGTACGACCTGATCGGCTTTTACTCTGATATCAAAAATGTCTTTTGAAATTTCTTTTATAGATAAAACTTCACAGCTTTCTATCTGTTTCATATGACCACCTGTATTTATGCGCCGAGTGCCTGCGCGATGTCTTCGCGCATATCAATAACGGCTGCTCTGGCAGCTTCGTCAAAGCCCGCCTCGCCGTATTTTGCATATGCTTCGTTTTTGTAAGCAGCGATGATTCCTCTTGATGAGTTTATGATCGCTCCGAGGCCGTCTTCGTTAAAGAAGTTTACAAGGTCGCTGCCTTTTCCGCCCTGCGCTCCGTAGCCGGGAACAAGGATATATGTTTTCGGCATGATCTTTCGAAGGGCAGCGCCCATTTCCGGATATGTAGCGCCAACAACAGCGCCGACATAGCTGTATGAGTCGCCCATCGCATCAGCGCCCCATTCGTTTACCTTCTCGGCAACTCGCTCGTAAAGCGGACGTCCGTCACAGATAAGGTCCTGGAATTCGCCTGATGACGGATTTGAAGTTTTTACGAGGACAAAAATGCCTTTTTTCTCTTCCTTGCAGACATCGATAAAAGGTTTGATTCCGTCGCTTCCGAGATACGGATTGACTGTTGCGAAATCTTCGTTGAAAAGATAAGACTCTTTTGATCCGATCTTTATTTTAACGAGATGAGCGATGGCATATGACTCGGATGTTGAGCCTATGTCGCCTCTCTTTACATCGCCGATGATGACAAGGCCTTTTTTCCTTGCGTAATCAACGCTGTCGGCAAATGCTTTCATTCCCGGAAGGCCGAACTGCTCATACATAGCGATCTGCGGTTTTACGGCGGGGACAAGGTCCGCAACGGCGTCTATTATTTTTTTATTGAACTCTGTGATCGCGATTGCTGCGCCTTCGGGAGTCTCTCCCGCTTCCTTAAATGCGGCGTCAAGGATCTGCTTCGGGATAAATCCGAGCTTCGGGTCAAGTCCTACTACGATAGGTGCATTTTTTTCTTTAATTTTCTGTACCAGCTGATTGATCATCATTTCCTCCTCGCTGCACGGCATATACGATCTTGCCGGCGCATATTGTCATTAATACTTCGCCTTTTACTTTCCAGCCTCCGAAAGGAGTGTTTTTGCTTTTTGATACAAATGTTTCCGGGTCGATCGTTATATCGGCGTCGGGATCCCAGATAATAAGGTCTGCTTCGCTGCCCGGATAAATGCTTCCGCGCTTGTCCAGCCCGAGGAGCTGCGCGGGACGGAAGCTCATTTTCTCGACCATCTGGAGTGGAGTAAGGATTCCTTCACATACGAGCTTGGTCCATATAAGTTCCGCAGCGGTTTCAAGTCCGACGATTCCGAACGGAGCTTTGACCATGGTGGTATCCTTTTCCATGCTGCGGTGCGGAGCGTGATCCGTACTGATAACGTCGATCACACCGCTTGCAAGCCCGAGGATAAGATTCTGCCTGTCCTCTTCGGTTCGTACGGGGGGATTCATTTTATAGTTTGTGTCTCCGGGTTTGCGGTCGGAGCTTGTAAGAACAAGGTGGTGCGGGCAAACCTCACCGCTGACGCGGAAGCCGCGCTCTTTTGCTTCTTTGAGCATGAGTACGCTGTCCTTTGTAGACATATGGCAAAGGTGGAGGCGTGCCCCTGTCTCTCCGGCGAGCATGAGGTCGCGGACCGTGATGACGTCTTCTACGCTGTTGCTGATTCCGGGGAGGCCCTCTTTTCTTGATACGGCATCAAGGTTTACGCAGCCGCCGTCAACAAGCGATTTATCCTCGCAATGGTCAAGAACGATCATGTCGTAACGGCGCGCGTTTCTGAGAGCCTGTCTGAAGAGACCGGCATTCATTACGGATTTTCCGTCCTCTGAAAGTGCAATAGCACCGGCTTCCTTCATGCCTTTTATGTCTGAAAGCTCTTTGCCTTCCTGGTCCTTTGTTACGGCGCCGGCCTGGATAATATGAACGCAGGCGTCGGCTTCTTTTTTGGCTATTTTACTGTAAGAAAACTTGTCATCAATAACGGGAGTCGTGTTTGGCATGGCGATGATAGTAGTAAAACCACCTTTTGCCGCGGCATCGGCTCCGCTGAACACATCCTCTTTCCAGGTCTGTCCGGGATCTCGTAAATGAACATGCATGTCGATAAGGCCGGGCATTATGCAGTAGCCAGATGCATCGATTACTTCGATGGATGTGTCATTTTCATCTGTCTCTTCATCCCAGCTTTTTATAATGTTGTCTTCGATATAGATGCTTCCGATGCGGTCTGTATTTGTAGCCGCGTCTATGATCCTTCCGTTTTTTATAAGGAGCTTCATAGGTCACCTTTTCCTTAGAGCATAGTATTAGCAGTGTAGTTTTTAACTATTTAATGATACATTAAAAGCGCAGGGATATCAATTATTAATTAATATCCCTGCGCAACTTAAAATCAGCCGGAGCCCGGCCCCGACTGATTTTACATTCTGTTTTTAATTATGCAAGATTTGCTTTTGCGATCTCAGCAAGTGCTGCGAAGCCTGCTTTATCATTTACAGCCATGTCAGCAAGCACTTTACGGTTAAGTGTTACGTTAGCCTGCTTTAAGCCGAACATGAACTTGCTGTATGAAAGTCCGTTGATACGTGCTGCAGCATTGATACGTGCGATCCAGAGCTGACGGAACTGACGTTTTCTTTCCTTGCGTCCTCTGTAAGCTGTAGCAAGGCCTCTCATTACGGACTGCTTAGCTACTCTGTACTGTTTGCTTCTTGAACCTCTGTATCCTTTAGCGAGCTTTAAAACTCTGTTGTGTTTCTTCTTTGCGTTTAATCCGCCTTTAATTCTAGCCATTTTCTATGCCTCCAAGTTGTTCAAATAATGTGATCCAGTTTTTTTCAACGAGTTTTCCGAATACAGATTACATGTACGGAAGGATCTTCTTCATGTTTAATACATTTGTTGAGTCAACAACTGCCTGTTTTCTCAGGTTACGTTTTCTCTTCTGTGATTTCTTGGTGAGAATATGGCTCTTGTAAGCTTTCATACGAACTAACTTTCCTGAACCTGTTACCTTAAATCTTTTAGCTGCTGCCCTTTTTGTCTTCATCTTAGGCATGTCTATATCCTCCTTTTTACTTTACCTTTTTTGCCATTGTCATACTCATGTTTCTGCCTTCAACCTTGGGTGCCTTCTCGATAGCTGCTATATCAGCAAGCTTCTCGGCGAAATCATCAAGAACATGACGGCTTGCGTTCATGTGTGTGATCTCACGGCCGCGGAAACGAAGCGTAACTTTGAGCTTGTCGCCTTTTTCAATGAATTTTCTTGCCACATTGGCTTTGGTGTTAAGATCGTTATCATCGATGTTTGGTGAAAGTCTAACTTCCTTAAGCTCAACGACCTTCTGCTTTTTACGAGCTTCCTTTTCTTTTCTTGCAAGCTCATACTTGTATTTTCCGTAATCAATGATCTTGCATACAGGCGGTTTTGCCTGAGGTGCGATCTTTACGAGATCAAGTCCTGCCTCCTGTGCCTTGAAATAAGCATCCTTTGCGGACATGATTCCAAGCTGCTCGCCTTCACTTCCGATCAAACGAACTTCCTTATCGCGGATCTGTTCGTTTATCATTAATTCACTGGCTATGGTTTTTCCCTCCCGATTGAAGCCGCAGGCTTTCGCCCGCAATAACATAACTTTAGTTTAAAAACGATCCGTATAAAAAACCAGACGGACAGCAAAAACTATCCGTCTGACGATCTTTTAAAGAAAGTATTGACCAGGGTCGCCTTTGCGCCGAGGTGAGAGCGGATAACTCTGCTTTGTTTTCATACCCGCATACTCTAACACTGCAGGACCGGGTTGTCAAGGATTTATTTATTTTTATTTTCTCTGAATATCGTTCTGAAAATAAGACGAACGAGAGGGCCGCAGTAAAACATCTGGTACATTATTGCCATCGGGAAGTTCATTGCCCATGTCTGAATGAACATGCCGAATGACTTTGTATCCTTGAAGAGCAGCATGGCTATGCAGCTCATTATCGGGCACATAATGCAGCAGATACAGATTGAGATCGCATATGTAATGAACTGCGGACGATCTGTCGGACGCATTACAGTAAACGCGAGTCTCTGCGCAAGCTTGCCTACAACAAAGAACTCAAGAACAAACGCTATCGGCGCCATGATCGGAAGCTCATGAAGCGCTGCTAAAAATGTTTCTCCCGTTACTCCGCCCATCTCCAGCGCAACGTTGTATACTATCATTCCGTATACCATGATCGTTGCCATGATCGCTGTGAAAACCACATCCTGAAATTTGTTTTTTGGCATAATAAAATCCCCCTTGGTTTTAATAACATGTGTTGTTCGTTATCATCCCGGGGGATTGTGCGTTTCCAATTAGACCATATTTAATTGTGCGGATATTTTACCATAGATCTTCCGGCTTTGTAAGAGTTTTTTTCGGATTTTATCAAACATTTTCACATATATTTCCGCATTTTGATAAAACACTTTGCCATTTGCCTTTAAAGATCAATAATTATATTTCTTTCTCTGCGTCACCCAGAAGAATATTGCAACGATCGCCGCAAGGACTTCCGAAGCTATAAGCGATCCCCAGATGCCGTCAAGTCCCCAGATCAAAGGCATAATGAAAACCGAAGCCACTTCGAAGACCACAGTTCGAAGGAATGATATTGTGGCCGAAATAAGGCCGTTATTAAGCGCGGTAAAAAACGAAGACGCGTATATCGGCATTGCGCAGAATAAAAACGATACGGAAAAGAATCTGAAGGCTCTGACCGTCAAAGCCATGAGCTCAGCATCATACCCAACGAAAAGAGCGGAAAACGGAGCCGAAAACAGCTCCCCTGCCGCAAGCATACAGACCGAGAGAACTATCAGGATCGTTATGCTCTTCTTCAAGAGTCCCTTAAGCTCCTCCGTATTTCCGGCGCCGTAATTATAGCTTACGATCGGTGCCGTTCCGACGGAGTACCCGACAAACACAGCTATGAAAATAAAGCAGACATACATCAATGTTCCGTATGCCGCAACGCCGTTCTCTCCCGCATATTTAAGGAGCTGTATGTTATAAAACATACTGACAACAGACATAGCTACATTTGATACAAATTCCGATGTTCCGTTTCCAAGTGCGCGAAAAAGAGCCCTTGCGTCTAACACAGCTCCGCCCAGCCTCAGCAGACTTGTATTTTTTCTTGCGAAGTATACAACAGGAACAAATCCGCCTACGACCTGACTCGCAACAGTTGCGGACGCGGCGCCTACAACTCCCAGTCCGAGAAGCCCTACCAGCACAAAATCCAGTATCATATTCATGACGCCGGATGCAATCGTGACGTAAAGGCCGAGCTGCGGCTTCTCAGCAACGACAAAAAAGCTCTGAAACATATATTGCAGCATAAGAGCCGGAAGTCCGATAAGCACTATCTTTCCGTACAGCACACAGATATCAAGCATGGATTCATCCGCGCCAAGCAGGACAGACATCGGCCTTACCGTAAACATTCCGATGATCATAAAGACTATTCCCGCTGCGATCGCAACATATACAAGCATGGAAAAGACTTTATTCGCCAGCTCCTTTTTCCCCTCGCCGAGCAGCTTCCCGACAAGGGCGCAGCCGCCCGTTCCGATCATAAATCCGAGAGAACCCAATATGATAAGATATGGCATTATAAGATTAACTGCCGCGAAAGGTGTTTTTCCTGCGTAGTTCGATACGAAATACCCGTCAACGATTCCGTATATCGACGTAAAGATCATCATCATGATCGACGGAAGCGCAAAGCGCAGCAATCTTCTGTATGTAAAATGGTCTGATAATTGAATCTTCATACTACATCTCACTCCGGAAGGCTGGCCATCAGGGCTGCTCCGTTTTCCTTCAGCCACTTATGGTACCTCTTATAATCCGGATATACTTTATAGATCTCCTCGTAAAATTCTTTTGAATGATCCATGTGCTTTCTGTGACACAGCTCATGAACGACTACACTGTCAAGTACTTCGGGCGGCGCAGCCATAAGCAGGCAATTAAAATTCAAATTTCCCTTTGCGCTGCAGCTTCCCCAGCGGGTCTTCTGCGCCCGGATCGTTATCCTGCCATACGTTACCCCTATCAGACCGGCATAATATTCAACCCGCCCCGGGATGACCTCCTTGGCAAGCAGCGCCAGCTTCATAAGCTCTTCCCTTGTCAGCTTTGGTATCTGCTCTTCGGCCTTGAAATTTTCCTTTGCCTCATGAACATGCTTGTCTATCCATACTCTGTTCATTCGGAGAAAATAATTTATCTCAAGCTTCGACATAGCTCTCGGCGCGCGTACAACAACATTGCCGTCCTTTTTTACCTGGACGGCAATAGTCTTTCTGTTTGATCTTACCAGTTCATAATCGAACATTTTATGCTTTCTTTACTCCGATAAGAGAAATTCCCTTTGCCTTACCGCCGTTGATATTTTTTATGACCTCTGTAACGCTCTTGTACGGTCCGACAACTTTGCCGTTGCAGTATACGTTATGCGCGATGAACTGACCATTTTCTTTTGAGATATTTACAGTGTGTACTTCCTGGCTGATATCTGAACCGTCATTGTACATTGTAAGGATCAGTGACTGATATGTCTTTCCGAGATTATCAAATTTGGCTTCTTCAGTGACAAGCTCTGCCTTATAGCCGTGTTTATTCAGAAAATCCGCTATGGCTTTCGGGGAAGTGCCGAACTTTCCTGAAAGGACCATGCCGTCTTTTTCATATTCGGCGATCATTGCGGGAAGGCTGATAGTATTTTTTCCGTCGATGCTGTACATAGCATTGTATGTTGCAAAGACTTCGCAGCCCGAATACTGCATAGTCGAATCGCCGTAATTCATATCAGTAAAATTATTCTGGTCTTCAACAAAGCCCTTATTCTTTTTTATTATATCTACATGCTTTTTAAACGCTTCCTCATTAACCTTTAAATGAGCGGAGAAATCCTTTTTCATTAATTTCTGCTGTTTTCTCATAGCTTCGAAAGCATTTATAACAAGGCTGTTGTCTACTTTTCCGGGAATAAGCGCGCAGATCTTCTTAAAAGCTTCATTTCTGACGTTTTCGCCCGAGCCTGACTTGATATCGCTTATGGAATCCTTAGCGATATTTTTCACTTCGTTTGTCACATTTTTAAGCGTATCTCCGACAGAGCCGGCATTTCCGAGCAGATCTTTTAAATTTCCGAGATCCATTTTAAATCCTCCTATCTGTAAATCTTTAATTTCCGGAGCACCTTTACAAGCTTTGTTCCCATCGGGAACGTTTTCAGTTCTTCTTCACCTGTGCCTGTAAGTGCGACATAAAGTATGATGTATATTACGACAGCTGCGATAATAGCGACAGCTGCAGGTATCAGCGATGATCCGATAACGCCGTAAAGCAGTCGATAAATTCCAAATGCGGCTGCACCCATAATGGCTGATGCGATCAACGGAAGTATGTATGTATTTTTCAGTTCATTCTTAAAGCCAAGCGCTTTTATAAGAGCGATCATATTCACGACGCAGTATACCGCCGAGAAAAGAATATTTGATATCATTACTGTATAGATATCAAGAGAAGGTACAGCAAAGAGAATAACGATCTGGAATACGATATTTATTCCGAGCGCGATAGCGGCGCTTACCATAACAAGCTTCTGCTTTCCGATTGCCTGAAGTGCGCAGCCGGTAACGGTCGCAAGCGCTGTGAAAAGGACGTATACTGAGCCGAACATAAGAAGCTTTGCGGACAGGTCCGAAGCGGCCGGGAAAAGGACATTCATTATAGGCTCCGCAAGAACGGCAAGTCCTACCATGGCCGGGATGCAGATAAACATTGTAAGCTTTATGGTTTCGGCAACATGGCTGCCGGCGTTTTTATATTTTCCGAGTGCGTATGCTCCGGAAACCTCAGGCATCATAGCCGCTGATGAAGCTGAGCAAAGTGCCAGCGGGATGTTTATCATAGGAATATAATAATTGCTGAACTCCCCGTAATTTGCCGAAATAAGATCCGCGTCATATCCGTTGAAGCCCTGAACGGCAGCATAAATATAACTGTCGATATAATTGCTTGCGTTATTTATAAACGTTGTAAGGATCATAGGTGTCATCATGACAAGGAGCATTGCAAAGATGCTTTTGTATGAGTCTGTCTGTGCGTGTGAATCTTTGTGCACGCGGCCCATGATTGAATTTCTGTTAACCATATAAACAATGATCATGAAAATAAGGCCCGTAACAACGCCGGCTCCCGTTCCGAGAGTACCGCCGACAGCTCCCCATATTGCAACGCCTTCTCCGCCGTCCGGCGCGAGTGTTGAGATAAGGATCCATGCCGCAAGAATACTGACGATGGCGTTTACGATCTGTTCTGCGATCTGAGACATCGAGGTGGGTGTCATTGTATGATGCGCCTGGAAGTATCCGCGCATTACGCCCAGAATTGCGGAAAGCAGTATCGTCGGTGCGAGAGCGCGAAGGGCAGGAATAGCGTTTGCCTGATTTTGCGGCAGCAAAATACCACCGCCGAACAGCGCGATAAGCGCAGCTATGCCGCCGGCAATGACAGCATATATAAGGGCGCCTTTGAATATCTTGTGGGAATTTTTGTACATTCCTTTTGCGAGCCGCTCTGAAATGATCTTTGAAACGGCCATGGGAATGCTGTAAGAAGAAACCAGCAGGAGGATAGAATAAAGATTGCTGGCATATCCGTAGTATCCGAGTCCGACAGACCCCAATACCTCACCGAGCGGACGTCTGTAAAGAAGTCCGATTATCCTTGATATGATAGTCGCCGCCATAAGTATGGAGGCGTTTTTCACCATGGCTTTATTATGTTGTGCGATACTGTTGTCGTTTGACATTTTTTCTCCGCAATGAGATATCAGATATTTTCTATCTGCCAGTCTATCGGCGTAAGGCCGTTTGCTGACAGGAATTCGTTTGTTTTTGAAAAGTGTCCGCATCCGAAAAATCCTCTGTAAGCCGACAGCGGGCTCGGATGAGGTGCCTGGAGAACAAGGTGCTTTGGATTTGTGATGAATTTATTTTTTGCCTGCGCAGGCTTGCCCCAGAGCAGGAATACCATCGGACGGTCCTGCGTGTCAAGAATACGGAGTACAGCGTCGGTAAATTGCTGCCAGCCGATGTCCGCATGCGAAAATGCTTTATGCGCGCGGACCGACAGAACCGTATTGAGCAGCAGAACGCCCTGCTTCGCCCATTTTTCAAGATATCCGTTATTGGGAATATAGCAGCCTTCGTCGGCTTCAAGCTCTTTATAAATATTCTGAAGTGAAGGAGGTGTATCTATTCCCGGCTTTACGGAAAAGCAAAGGCCATGCGCCTGGCCCTCTTCATGATAAGGATCCTGACCGAGAATAACGACCTTTACATCCTCAAGCGGCGTAAGATGAAAAGCAGAAAAAAGCTCCGAAGCAGGCGGATAGATCGTATACTTCGAATACTCTTCTCTTACAGTATTATATAATTGTCTGTAATAAGGCGCCCGAAACTCCGGCGCGAGCGCTTTTTCCCATTCTCCGGTTATAGCAGGCATATGATCATCTCCGGATTATTTTTCCTCGAGTCCGATCCTTTCGAAAACCATTTTATATCCGTCGTTTCCATAGATAAGAGAACGGTTTACACGGCTGATCGTTGCCGTAGACGCACCTGTTTTCTCGGAAATATCGAGATATGTCTTCTTCTGGGTAAGCATTTTAGCTACTTCAAAACGCTGCGAAAGTGAGAGCAGTTCGTTTATAGTACATACATCTTCGAAAAACTCATAGCATTCTTCCTTTGTCTCAAGACTTAATATAGCTTCAAAAAGGCCGTCAACGGCTTCTGTATGGATTGACTTTCCCATTTATTCACCTTCTCTTTCTTACGTTAAGTTGTGAAAGTAATTTTATTATACAATCATAAGATTCTTAATGCAAGAGCGATGATGTACTTTGTAAAATTACATTCCGTCCCAAAGTGTAAGGCAGCCGTTTTCCCGGGTTTTATTAAGATCGATTATTCTCTGGTTTTCCGAACCCCTGAATCGCAGGGAAATATTTTTCTTTGCAAGGATAAATTTTCCGTCTACGAGTATGTCTATCAATGAAAGCATTTCATCCGTAACTTCGCACCTCGGATGTGAACCGTCGCGAAGAAGATCTCCGTCATAAAGGAATCCGGTAAATGCCCAAATATTCTTTTCCGGAAAACTATCTCTTACTCTTTTTATAAAAGGAAGCAGGGCGCGCTGGTTTTCAGGTTCAAATGGCTCGCCGCCCAAAAGAGTGAGACCATGCACAAAGGGCTTTTTCAATTCATTAAAAATTATATTTTCGGCCTCCTCATCAAAAGGCTTTCCGAAATTAAAATCCCAGGTCTGCGGCTGAAAGCATCCTTCACAATGATTCGTACAGCCTGAAACGAAAAGTGTGACCCTTACTCCGTCTCCGTTTGCAATATCGCATTTTTTTATTTCGCCGTAGTTCATACCTACCTCCGGATAAAATAATCACCCCCGCAAAGTGCCTAGCAAGCTTCACGAGGGTGGTGTTACCGCATATTTTGAAAAGAAGTATATCTCGCAAGAGATATCAAGATGTCGTCTTGAATTATGATGGAGATTACTACAAATTGTGTCGGGTGTCAAGCATAAATTTATAGAAATTTTATAAATGCAGAACCCTGTCCTTTATCTCCTGAGTACGTCCCTGGTTCCAGAAATTCGTACCGATATATCCGCATGTCCTTCTTGCTACATTCATCTTGTCCTGATCCTTGTTGCCGCAGTTCGGACATCTCCATACAAGCTTTCCGTCGTCTTCTACGATCTCGATCTCTCCGTCAAAACCGCAAACCTGGCAGAAATCACTCTTTGTATTGAGTTCGGCATACATGATGTTCTCATAAATGAACTTGATGACATCAAGTACAGCATTGATATTATGCTGCATGTTCGGAACCTCAACATAGCTGATCGCTCCACCCGGTGAAAGAGCCTGGAATTTTGCTTCGAATTCGAGCTTTGTAAAGGCATCGATCTCTTCGGATACATGAACGTGATAGCTGTTTGTTATGTAATTTTTATCTGTAATTCCCGGAATTATGCCGAATCTTCTCTGCAGCGCTTTCGCGAACTTATACGTTGTTGATTCAAGCGGAGTTCCGTAAATACTGAAGTCGATATTGTGCTCTGCCTTCCAGACTTTACATGCATCGTTAAGGCGCTGCATTACCTCGAGTGCAAACGGGGTTGCGTCCGGGTCTGTGTGTGACTTGCCGGTCATGTATTTTACGCACTCATAGAGGCCTGCATATCCGAGCGAAATTGTTGAATATCCACCGTAAAGGAGCTTGTCGATAGGCTCACCTTTTTCGAGACGCGCAAGTGCTCCGTACTGCCAGAGGATAGGTGCCGCGTCGGAAAGAGTTCCTTTAAGGCGTTCATGTCTGCAAAGGAGGGCTCTGTGGCAAAGATCAAGTCTTTCGTCCATGATCTTCCAGAATTTCTCGAGGTTTCCGCCTGATGAAAGGGCGATATCCGGAAGGTTGAGGGTTACGACGCCCTGATTGAAGCGGCCGTAATATTTCGGTTTTCCGTTCTCATCGACATATGGAGTAAGGAAGCTGCGGCAGCCCATGCATGTATAGCAGTGGCCTTCTCCGTTTTTATCGATCTTAAGCTCGAGCATCTTTTTCTCTGAGATATAATCAGGAACCATACGCTTTGCTGTGCATTCAGCGGCGAGCTTTGTAAGATACCAGTACTTGGAGTCTTCTGTAATATTATCCTCTTCGAGAACATAGATGAGCTTCGGGAACGCCGGTGTGATCCAGACGCCTTTTTCGTTCTTGACGCCGCGGATCCTCTGCCTTAAAACTTCTTCTATGATAAGAGCAAGGTCTGCTTTTTCTCTTTCGTTTCTCGCTTCGCCAAGATACATGAATACGGTAATGAAAGGAGCCTGGCCGTTTGTGGTCATAAGGGTAACGACCTGATACTGTATGGTCTGAACGCCCCTGATGATCTCGGCTTTAACACGCTTCTCTACCATGGCGTCAAACTGTTCCTCTGTCGGGTGAATGCCGACTGACTCACATTCATCCTGAACCGCTTCGCGGAATTTTCTTCTTGAAATATCAACGAACGGAGCAAGGTGTGTAAGAGAGATCGACTGGCCGCCGTACTGGCTTGAAGCGACCTGAGCAATGATCTGTGTAGAGATATTGCAGGCTGTTGAAAAGCTGTGCGGCTTCTCGATCATTGTTCCCGTGATGACAGTTCCGTTCTGGAGCATGTCTTCAAGGTTTACAAGGTCGCAGTTGTGCATGTGCTGAGCGAAATAGTCGGCATCATGGAAATGGATAATGCCTTCCTCATGTGCTTTAACGATCTCTGCAGGAAGAAGTATACGTTTTGTAAGGTCACGGCTGACTTCGCCGGCCATATAGTCACGCTGCGTTGAATTGATGATCGGATTTTTATTCGAATTTTCCTGCTTTACGACTTCGTTATTGCATTCAATAAGAGAAAGAATGCGGTCGTCTGTCGTATTTGATTTACGGACAAGTGACCTTGTATAACGATAGGTAATATAAGCCTTTGCAACTTCAAAGGCGCCATGAGCCATGATCTGGTGCTCGACCATATCCTGGATCTCTTCGACAGAAGGGCTTCTCCCCAATGCTGTACAAGATATTGTAACGCTTTCCGCAATTCTGTCTATCTGAAGAGCCGTCATACGTACATCCGGCTCGACCGCATCATTTGCTTTGGAGAGATGCTGAACTACGCCTTTCTGGAGGAAGTACTTAAAGCTCCCAAGCTTATGAGTGCTATTGAA
>R11__coassemble_1177_pt1 | contig 15300 bp, 11 predicted proteins | sample R11__metabat2_low_PE_003 | metagenome-assembled genome bin R11 | reverse complement strand
TATGAGCACATACTGGCAGGAGACGTTTGGCGTCGGGGCATCAGAAACAGGTTTGGTCGTATCAATCATGCTGATAGCTTTGACCCTTGCCATGTTTGCAAGCGGCCCTGTCTTGAAAAAATGCGGAATGTCTTTTTGCGTAATATTTGCTGCAATATGCTATCTGATCGCTTTTGCGATATTGTTTAAGGCTCAAAACATATACCACGTTTATATCTGGGCATTTATTGCCAATTTTGGCGGAAGCTTTGTGTATGGACCGGGACTTACGACCGTCCAGGAGTCAATGCCGGAAAAGAGGGGCCTTGCCAGCGGAATATTGAATCTGGTATTCGGTTTGTCCGCTGCAATAATGTCGCCGGTACTCAGCCGCATTATGGAAGATAAAGGCTACAATTATGTCATACTGCTTCTCGTCGTAGGAATCGCACTGACATATTTTGCATCCTGTTTACTGCTGGGAGCGGGAGCTCATGCCGAAAAAGCAAAGAATGCCTATAAAGAAAGTGATATGTCTATCCGACAGGCAATGGAAACAAAGCAGTTTTGGTGTATATGGCTTGTATGGGTATTTATGGGCGCTGCAGGCGTATCAATGATATCTCTTGCGAAGAGCTATTCTGTCGCGATTGGGGCATCGAGCGCATTTTTGCTCACAGCGTTTAATGTAACGAATGGAGCAATCAGAATTGTTGCGGGCACGCTGATCGACCATATCGGCGGGCGCCTTACCGGCATGATCGCCATATCCATCACCGCCGTCGGCTATTTCATCCTACCCCACACAGACAACTTTTTCCTCGCCGCTCTTTGCGCCATGATGGTAGGCATAGGCTTCGGCACACTTTTTACGATAACGGGGCCTATGGTTTCCGGAAGCTTCGGTTTCAAAAACTTCCCGTTGATATTCGGCCATGTATTTACAGCCTACGGCTTTGTTGCCGGCATAATCGGACCGGTCATCGCCGGCCTTATCCTGTCTAAAACAAATGACAATTATGTTGTCGTCTTTACATATCTTGCTGTCATGGCTCTCATCGGAGCGATCATCATGAGCTTTGTAAAAAGCAATAATAAGAGCGCAAAGCAGAATGTCTGATCCTACATGCTTTATGCGGAATTGGGCCAAGAAAGAAATAGCCTCGGCACATGCCGAGGCTATTATTATGTGAGTGCTTGATATTTTATTTTTCAGCCGTGTCATCATCAACCGTGGGCTGTTCTGAGGTGGAAGGAGCCGGATCCGCATCTTCAGATTCCTCCGGCTGCGCCTCTTCTTTTTTATCTTCGTCGTAAAGATCATCATAGGTTATCTGGCGCATGTCGTCGACGGTCGGATTTTCAAGCTCCGCAAGGCGGCGGGATTGGTTTGTGATGACTTCTTCGAAAAGGTTGCGGACCTCGCGGGCATTCGCGAAGTTCTCCGGAGACTGAGCTTTTTTCAGGCGGAGGAGATTTGTTACACGCTCGAGGTCCTCATCGCTGATGATATATTCGTATTTGTCGAGATATGATTTGAAGATAGCGGTGAGCTCTTCAATAGTGTAGTCGGCAAATTCGATATATTTGTTGAAGCGGGATTTAAGTCCCGGGTTGCTTTCAATGAATTTCTTCATCGGGCCTGTATAGCCGGCAACGATAACAACGAAATCCTTTCTGTTGTCTTCCATGGCTTTAAGGATCGTGTCGATCGCTTCCTGTCCGAAGTCGTTTCCGTCTTTCGCAAGGGCGTATGCTTCGTCAACGAAGAGGACGCCGCCCTTTGCCTGCCCGATCTTTTCCTGAGTTTTTATAGCGGTCTGGCCGACATAGCCGGCAACGAGCCCGCTTCTGTCTACTTCGATGAGCTGGCCCTTTGAAAGGACGCCGATCTGCTTATAAAGACGAGCGATGATTCGCGCAACGGTCGTTTTTCCTGTTCCGGGATTGCCGGTAAATACAAGATGGAGGGATGTCGGGACAGTTTTTAGGCCGCTGTCTTCACGCATTTTCTGGATCTTGACATAGGAAATGAGTTCTTTAACGTCATGCTTGATCGCACCAAGGCCGATAAGGGCATCAAGTTCTTCCATCGGATCGGTCTCGGGTTCTTTCTGTTCCTCGGCAGCGGCTTCAGGCTTTGCCTCACCGGTGGAAGCAGTTGTGTTATCGGAAGCACCGTCGATCGGCTTGATCGGTGTATCTGTGATGTTTCCGTAAAGGCCGCTTGAAAGGTTGGGATTTCCTGGAGTGCCGAATGTTTTGTTTATACGGTCGTCAAGCTCCTGTTTCAGCTTTTCGCCGACCTCATCGTATCCGAGAGAAAGGTCTTTTACGGTCTTTCCGAAAAGATCATTATAAAGATCATCAAAATTTTTGCCTGCCATGGTGTTCCTCCTTACATATCATATGAACATTTCCGTGATCTGCTCAACCGGGAGGGGCTTTGAAAAATAATAGCCCTGGATCATATCAATTCCCCAGTCCTTAAGCATTTCGAATTCTGCTTTTGTTTCAACGCCTTCGGCAAGCACATTATAACCAAGCTTATGCAATACATCTATCATGTCGTGATAGAAAATTGCGGAATTGTCGGATGTGCTTACATCAAGGAGAAGAGAGCGGTCGAGCTTTATACAGCTGAACGGGATCTTCAATACATTGCTTATATTCGCATAGCCGCTGCCGAAATCGTCCATGTTGAGGCGGATGCCGTATGAAGTCAGTTCGTTTACAGACTCCTGAAGGGATGAACTGTAGTCAATGGCGGCGGTTTCTGTGATCTCGAATTCAAATTTTTCGGTCGGAAGACCGTATTGATTGATAATGCCGGGGAGGACAGCGCCGTAATTATGAGCAATGAGTTCATGCGGCGAGAGATTAAATTTTATTCCATCGAGCTTTTCGGTAAAATCCGGATTTGCCTTTAAAAATCTGCAGAGTCTGTTGAACTGAAGCATGGAAATATGATCGATAGATCCTGTTCTTTCGGCTATTCCGATAAAAAGTTCGGGAGAGATCATGCCGAGTGTCGGATGCTTAAGGCGGCTGAGTACCTCTACGGATGTAAAGCGGTTCTTTTCCATAGAGTAGATCGGCTGCATATATATTTCGAAAAGGTCTTCATTTACTGCGGTAACGAGGTAGCGCTCGATCTCCTGTTCATAAAGAAAACCGCTTCTGTACTCCTGAGAATCCGAAAGGACCGAAGTATGGATATCTTTATTTTGCTGGAGAAGATAGCTGCAATATTCCATAGTGCCGTGATTCTTGAGCATAGGCGCGTCAATATCCGCAACACAGAGCTTTACTGTGCATAGGATAGTTGTGTCCCCGGCGGATATGGGCTCACTGAAAAATTCCTTAAGCAGTTCCGAATCACGAATGGCTTTATCACGTGTCTCACAGAAAAATATAAATTTTGAATTTGAAATTCGAAATGCCGGCATGGCTCCGGCAAGTGATATGACCTTTTCCGCTGATTTTTGAAGAAAAGCGTCTGTGGCAGGAAGTCCGTAGATCTGATTAAGCTTGCTGAGCTTCGGAAATTCGATCATGACGGCGCAGCACGGGGTGTGCCGACGTGCCAGCCAGGTCATAAGTCCGCGGCTGTTGAAAAGACGGGTCTTATAATCGAGAAACGTGTTCGGACTGCTGACATTTATATAAAGGACCATGGTGCCAAGACCTATACCAAGACCTGTGGTCATAAGACCGGGAACGGAAAGCTGGGCGATCATGGTAAGTATTATGATGACAAAATAAGCGGCGAATCCGTGCATGACTTCTTTTCGCTCTATGCGGTCACGGATCATTCGCAAAAGGATTATCAGAATAAAGGCGAATACCTGAACATACAGAATCGCATTCAGAGACCCGTGATAATATGCTCCTGATCCATCAAAATAGAAAAAAGCGTTTGTTAACGGATTAAAAAGGATGAGAACGGCGATTATTATCGGCGGGATGATAAGAAATCGCGTTAAACGGTCCGGACCATCAGCCTCATCGCTGCGGACGCTGGTTGTGTAGAGAAGGAAAATATAGGGCAATGCGCACTGGCATAAGAAAAACAGAAGGGTAATGAAATACGAAAGCTTGACAAAATCGGATCCGCCATAGTCTATAAGCTTGCAGGAAGCAATGTCCAAAGCAACATCAAGGATCCCGATGCCAAGCAGGAGTTGAAAGACCGAATGACCGACCAGCGTATTCTGGCTGGTAGCAAAATAATGCACGGCAATTATGCCAAGCAGGATGAGTGAGATATATAGAAAATCTGTATTGTAATAAGCCATGCAGCTGCCTTTTTTAAGAAAATGAAAACTGCGGGCTGAAAAGCGACCCTGCAGGTGTCATAAAAGAAGCCGACACTACATATATCATAGCACTAAAGAATTTGAAATACAATGCGGATTAAATGAACTGCCTGTCGGAGGCAGCGCCGTTTTATCCGCTGAGATCTGTGATGGCTATTTGTACATCCTCTTGATTATCCCCAGGATCTTTGCGATAGACGGATTATTGTTTTCCTTTTTATAAAGAGCGCAGACCGGAAAAACGCAGTCATCATTTTCTACGGGCAGGTAAACGATGTTTTGCCTGTTCATGATCTTCAGACTGGCGGGCATGATGGAGATACCGTGGCATTTTTTTATAGTCATGTCCAGGGCGTCTATCTGGTCGCAGTATTCGATGTTCGGATCTTCTATGCCACAGCTTTTCAGAAGATCAATGACGTGATGCGCGTAAGGCCGGGCGCGCAGAATGACGAAAGTCTCATCCTTTAATTCGTTTATGCTGGCGCAGCCTTTCTTTGAGAGAGGATGCCTGCTTTCACAGACGATAACGGAAGGTTCATTGCAAAAAACGATGCATTCGAATTCATTAAAGCGGGCGTGACTGTAATAGTTTGTGACCGCAAGGTCTATCTCATTTTTTTCAAGCGCCTCGACAAGCGGAAGCGGTTGGTAATAGAACAGCTGCGGCTGAACATCGGGGTACTTTTCGGAAAATTTCAAAAGGATCGGATGCGCAAATGTTTCTACGGCATAATACAGGGCGCCGAAGCGGAAACGTCCTGAAACAGTCTGCTTATAGCTGTCCAGAGCGGCATCAAGGCTTTCACATTCCTTTATGATACGTTGGCAATGGACATAGACCTCTTTGCCTATATCTGTCAGCTCGACTGTATGCCTGTTCCTGCTGAAGAGCATTATACCCATCTCTTTCTCAAGGTCTGAAATATGCTTGCTGAGCGTTGACTGGGAGATGAAGAGCAGATTGGCTGTCTCCGTATAGCTGAGCCGTTCGGCAAGAAGAACAAATTCTTTTATATAGGTCAGATTCATGACATCACCCCCTGAGGAATTCCTGTAAATTTTAAGATACGCCGCAGTAAAAGTAAAGGCGTGTGAGATTCGTGTTTGCAATTTTGTTATTCCGAATCACGATAACAGATGAGCGAAACGGAAAAACCAATGCAGAAGACTGCACATATACTGAATCTGATGAATATGTACAAAAACAAAATTCTTATACAGGAGGAATTTTTATGGGAGATATAAGATTCAGTGACTATGTGCCTTTTGACCCATCAATTCAGGTCTTTTCGGCAAGTGAAGGCAGCGCGATAGTTCCGCCGGAATTTCGCGGACTTCAGGCGTTCGAGTATTCAGGCTGGTGGAATGAAATGCTTGCATCACACGAAGGCTGCTACATTCATGCAGGACTTCAGCCGGCAGCTACATATTATTCAAAGGGAAAAGGTTCGCTTAAGATGTTCTCGGACGTCTGCGTGAATTCATTCGAAAACTTCCGCATAGGAACAGGCAAGCACGCCATCATGTGCAACGAGGACGGATATATCATCAAGGACGGCATGCTCCTTCGCCTCAGTGAAGATGAATTCATAAGCTTCTGGATGCTTCCGTATATCGATTATGTATATCAGAACGGAAATTATGAAGACTGTGTAAGCGAAGACATAACGGGAAAGGTGTTCTTTTATCAGCTTGCGGGACCGACATCTCTTGATCTTGTCGAGAAGGTTACGGGAGAGGAGTTCCATTCTCTTAAATTCAGCAACTTCCGCATGGCTGAGATCGACGGCCGCCGTGTCATGATCCTTCGAATGGGCATGGCAGGATCACTTGCATATGAGGTTCACGGACGCATCGAGGACGCCCTTTATGTATACAACAAGCTTATTGAAGCAGGAAAAGATTATAAGATCACAAAAATCGGTAAGCACACATACAGAAATGTACATACCGAAGGCGGCTTCCCGCAGCAGAGTCTCCATTTCACATCTGTTATTACAGATCCCGGCTACATCAAATATATGACGGAGAAAGGACTTACCGGAGCAAAGCTCGAGTTCAGCGGAAGCGTCGGCGATAACATAATCGATCATTGTGTAAGGCCCGGCGATGTCGGCTGGTCAAGGATCGTGAAATTCGACCATGATTTCGTAGGCAAAGCGGCACTTGAAAAAACTATGGAAAAACCGGAGAAAGCACCGGCTACACTCGTCTGGGACAAGGATGACATTCTCGATGTATGGGCATCAATGTTCGACCGTGATAATGAACCCTATGCGCTCATGGACGTTGTCGAAGATTTCTCATATTCAAAAGGCCATCTCGAGCTTCATGCGGATAAGGTATTCGCAGGCGAAAAAGAGATCGGCGTAAGCTCAGGAAGAATGTTCAGCGCATCCGGGCGCGAAATGATCTCTCTCGGATTCATAGATCCGGAATATGCAGTTCCCGGAACAGAGCTGGGCATTCTCTGGGGGAATCCGGGAAAACGCCAGAAGATGATAAAAGCCATTGTGGGACAATATCCGTATCTTGATGAAGGCGGACACGCAAAGTAAAGCTTAAAAAGGATGTAAAGCTTTTTGGAGGATACACTATGAATTACAGCAAAATGTTAAGCCCGATAACAATCAACGGTTGTACTATCCCGAACAGGTTCGTAGTAACGGCTATGGTAACAGATACATGCACGGAGGACGGATACGCCACGGAACAGTACATCAAGTATCATGAAGCAAAAGCAAAAGGCGGCTGGGGACTTATCATCACAGAGGACTATGTCGTAAATAAAAATGCCGGCGGATATAAATATCTCGCAGGACTCTATGATGAAAAACAGATTCCGGGTCATAAAAAGCTGACAGATACCGTTCATAAGTACGGAACAAAAATCTTTTGTCAGATCTATCACGCCGGACGCCAGACAAATCATTTCGTTAACGGCGGGGTTCAGCCAATGAGCGCTTCTCCGACAGTCTGCCCTTGGAACAGGGAAGTTGCAAGAGAACTCAGTATTGACGAGATCCATCAGATAGTAAAGGATTTCGGCGTTTGCGCCGGAAATGCAAAAAAAGCAGGCTTTGACGGAATCGAGATCCATGCAGGCAACGGATATCTTATTGCCGGTTTCATGTCATATTTTGAGAACAGACGTACGGACGAATACGGCGGCTGCTTCAAGAACAGAATGAGATTTTTCACAGAAGTTTATACGGCATGCCGTGAGGCTGTAGGCCCTGATTTCCCGATTGCGGTCCGTTTCTCTGCTGATGAGCATGTACCGAACGGACGAGACATTATGGAAGCACGTATGATCGCAAAGCTCATGGAAGAGCTTGGTGTCGATCTTATCAACTGCTCAAACGGCGTTTACGGCACATACAATAAATGCCAGGTTTCAGGCGCATACGAAGGACATGCATGGACAACACCTAATGCCGAAGAACTCAAAAAAGTCGTAAACATTCCGATCATCGGCTGCAATAGCATTGATGATCCTATGATGGCTGAAAGTCTTGTGGAACGCGGGATCTGCGATCTTGTAGGTATGGCGCGCTGCTCACTTGCCGATCCGGAAATGCCAAACAAGGCAAAAGAAGGAAGAGAAGAAGAGATCAGACCTTGTATTCGCTGCCTTCAGGGCTGCATCGTAGATACTGTTCTCAATATTCCTCTTGAATGCACAATGAACCCGACCCTTTGCAGGGAACATGAATATACATATGAAAACAAACCGGCATCAAAGAAAGTACTTGTTGTCGGCGGAGGCCCTGCAGGACTTTGGGCAGCTGTTGCCGCAAAGCGCATGGGACATGATGTTACGGTATGGGAGAAAACAGGAGCTCTCGGCGGACAGTTTATTTCCGCAGCTTATGCACCGGGCAAAGGTGAATATGTGAATTATCTCTGCTTCCTCGTAAACGAGGTTAAAAAGCTTGAGATCAATATCGTGCTTAATAAAGAAGCAACAGAGGAAGATATTCTTGCCTATAACGCGGATAAAGTTATTTTCGCGACAGGCGCAGTGCCGAGGATCCCGACAGATGTTCCCGGATACGATCTGCCTATTATTTCTTATCCGGAAGATATTCTTCTCGGAAGAAAGCAGGTTGAGGGAAATATCGTAGTTATCGGCGCCGGTGAAGCCGGATGTGAGTGCGCTATGTACAATCTCGACGCGGAACGCGGCTTTGTAACGCTCGTATGCAAACGTCCGATCATCGCTCATAAGGCAAACGGGATCATTCGTGTTTCCATCGAAAAATTCCTTAAGGAAAGAGACTGCAATATCATCCTCAACTCGACGCTTCAGAGAGTTGAGCCGGATGGAGTAGTTCTCAATACAGAAGAAGGAAGCAAGTTCGTTCCGGCCGACGCAGTTATCATGGCCATGGGATATGAAGCTTATAATCCGTTTACGGCACTTATCGAAAAGCTCGGTGACAAAGCGGTTGTTGTCGGTGACGCAAACGGAACACACAATGTACTTAAAGCGGGTGAGCAGGGATTCGAGGCCGGATACTATGCTTAAATCCGTTTAAGGATAAAAATGCTTTACCAAAATCATATTGAGGAGGGATTTAATATGGCAGAAGCAGTAGAAAAAATCACAGGCAAACCAATAAAATATTATGTCTTATCTGTTATTGGCGTTGCCATCATGGTGTTCTTCGGAATGATTCCGGCTCCGGAACCGATGACACAGCTCGGAATGCAGGTTTGCGGACAGTTTATAGGTCTTCTTTTCCTGTGGATCTTTGTTGACATGGTGTGGCCGACATTCCTTGGCATAGTAATGTTCGGTATGATCTCGCAGCAGGTATATCCGAATTCGTTCGCAATGGCCGGCATTTATGAAGCCGGTGCTCAGTCGATCGGATGCTGGATCGTTGTAATGGTACTCGGACTTCTTCTCCTTGTAGAAGTTCTTTCCGAAACAGGACTTATCCGTCGTTTCGCACTGTATTTCATTACAAGAAAAGCAGCCCGCAAGAGCGGATGGTCTTTCACATTTATGTTCTTCCTTGCAGCTTTCATAGTTGCGCTTTTCCTTAACATCGCAGCCAGCCAGGTTATCATGCTTGCACTTGCAAAAGAAGTATTCGAGATCTGTGGTGTTACAAAAGAAGACAAATGGCCGAGAGTTATTACGATCGGAACAACATTCGTATGCGTAGTCGGATATATCGTAACTCCGTTCTGCCACGATGTAACACTTCTTTTCATGGGAATCTATACGGGAATCACGGGTGAAATGCCTAACTGGCTCAGCTTTATGGGAATCGGTCTTCCGATAGCTGTTATCATTCTTCTCATCATGTTTGTTTACTTCAAGCTTATTGTTAAGCCGGACATGAGCAAGATCGAAAAAGTTGATTTCCAGAAGATCGAAGCACTTCGCCCCGGAAAGATGACACCGAAAGAAAACTTCGTTGCCACAGTATTTATCGTTCTTATCATTGTATGGGTCATCCCGGGATTCCTTTCAGCATTTGCAGCAAATGCGGGAATAACAGCATGGTTCAATGCAATTACAATGGTATCACCGCTCTATATTGCGATCGTTCTTCTTGCAGTTGTTCATTTCGATGGCAAACCGGTCCTTGTTATTCCGGAAGCTGCCAAGAACATCAGCTGGCTTATGATCTTCTTCCTTGCAGGTATCATGATGATCGCATCTGCTATGGGTGAAGATACAACAGGTATCTCAGCATGGGTAATGACCATCATCCAGCCGCTCGTTGAGAACCTCAGCCCGTTTGCGTTTATTGCAGCACTCAGCGCGATTTCCGTAATCCTTACAAACGTTGCAAACAATATTCCGGTAGGTATCATCTTTATTACCATCGGCGTGCCGCTTTCACTTCAGATGGGCATCAACCCGTTTGTTACAGCAGCGGCAGTAACTATCAGTTCGCAGATGTCATTCACGATTCCGCCTTCATTCGTTCCGATCGGTATCTGCTATGCAGATCCTTACGGCGGCGGACATTACACACTTCGCTGGGGCGTAGTAATGGCAATAGTAGCAGCAATACTTTGTGCTCTTCTTATCTATCCTCTGGCAACGATTTTTGCATGATCAGCCTGATAGTGTAAGACCTTAGAATACATCCTATAAAGAGGTGCCGGGTGTGACAGATTCGTCACCCCGGCATTTCGACAACTTTAACAATTGTCTGCGGATAAATTAAAAATTAAAAGTTGATTGTAACTTGCGAATCAGTATTGTATATTCAAAGGTAAGAGTTTATGAAAATTCATAAGAAGGAGATAAATGACATGGGATATGAAGTAAAAGAGTTAACGTTTTTCTTTGTTAATGCATGGATCATCAAAGGCGAAAAAACAGTTCTTTTTGATACAGGAGCTGTTGTTGAGCCTGATCAGCTCGAAGGCTTCCTCGCAGAGAACGGCGTAGATCCTAAAGAGATCGACTACATCGTTATCAGCCACGCACACTGGGATCATTTCGGACTCGTTCAGAAGTGGAAAGAGCTTTCAGGCGCAAAGGTCATCTGCCACAAGAATGCTGTTGAGTTCTTAAAGACAGGAAAGAAAGATCTTCCGTTCGATTTCAATTACACACCCGCTCCGGAGCAGTATGAGATCTTCAAGAATTTCATGATGACAACACGTATGATGGAGATCCCGCCTGTAGATCCGGATATCGTTATCGGTGATGAAGGCCTTGACATGCACGAGTACGGCATCCCCGGAAAGCTCATGTACACACCCGGCCATGCAGATTCAGCCATCGCTCTCGTTATGGACGACAGAACATGCTTCACAGGTGATACTATCGTAGACCTTCACACCATCCAGTGCCTCGAAGAGTTCTACCCGGAAGGAACATACAGCCTTAACTGGATCCGTATGGACAATGAAACTATCGCAAATTCTGTTCGTAAGCTTCTCGAAGTTGCCGATAACTTCAACGGCGGCCACGGCGTTCCTTACACAAGAGCAGACATCGAAAAGCTCGTTTGATCTAAATACGCAGCATGTAAGCAGGAGGGGTGATATCCCTCCTGTTTTTTTGCGCGACAAATTTTTATTTCCCGGTCGTATATTTCATGAAATTATCACAAAGTCATTTTATTATTACGCAAGTTCTATTATAATAATGAAAACGTCGGCGTGCCCGCCGTAAAAACGACACAAGGAGGCAAGCTATGGAATACACCGTTATTAAGATCCAGGAAGACGTCGACTTCGGATGCGAAGAGCGAGGGAACGAAGAAGTAAAGGCTGTTGTCACATTACTCAGCGATGACGGAAATGAGTTCATTTTCAAAGAAGAGGACAGAGTTCTTTACGAACGCGGGATTTCAGAGGGCGACAGAGTTGTTATAGATAAGAACCGCGACATGAAAAAAGTGGGAGAGGACGACTGGTAAATAAAAATGCACAGTAAATTAAAAATAATGACAGCCGCGATGCTTGCGGCAGCAATAACAATATCCATGACCGCATGCGGCAGCACTGCGGAAAGCACAGCTTCAACATCGGAAACAGCTTCTGTATCGGAAACATCCTCCGTATCAGAATCAGCAGAAGCGACAGCAACACCTACAGCGGAACCTACTGAGGAAGCTGCCTCCACATCGGAATCAGAAGCCAAGGCGGCCACGTCAGCAACAGCTTCGGAATCATCATCAGAAGAAGAAACGCCATATGCCGTAACTCCGAACATTAAAGAAGCCAAAGCTGTCGAAGTTGACGAAGAGGCACTCGCAGCATTTGAAACTTTGTTTGAGACAGCGCTTGACTGCGCCGCAAAAGAAGATAAAGATGCCTTTACCGCGCTCTTCAAGGACCCGGACGATGAGACAATAAGCTCCATAATTGATTCTTATTATGATTATTACTCAACGACGTATATTACTGATGACTTCCCGGATACAGGCTACAGCATCCTTTGGGGTAATGGGACCTATTACATGGGCTTTGTATTAAATACGCTTTGCGAAGGAGAATATCCGGATACAACGTATACTTCACACTGCGGCTACCTTGCGTTTTCACACTTAGATGACGAGTGGCTCTTTGATTACACAACGGAAGCAAGAAGCACACTCAACAGCAGCGAAACATCTGAAGCTCTTTATCCCGAAGGAATGTATGAAGCAGCTGTAAACGGAAGAAATGCCGTTGATTTCAGCAATTCTGACTTTTCGTGGATCAATATGGCCCTTGTTGTACCCGGAACCGTAGACTCAAAGGTATACCTCGCATGGCAGAATGAGGACGGATCGGTCACATGTCTTTTAAATGTAAAGAACGGAACCGATCAGGAATACACGATCTCCACAGAAGACTTCAAGCTTGCGGACGACGACCTGGGAACCATATTTATTGCCGATACAGGTTCTCTCGGAACGATCGCGCCCGGCCAGGCCAGAAACTTCCTGTTAAGTGTTGGCGCCGCCGACGTGCTTACCGGAACGGAAGTATGGGAATCCCCGACGGTACAATGCATCGGAACGATCGAATAAAACAGATCTTTGGCGCTTAAACAGCTGCAAAACTTAAAAAGAGGAGGGAAATATCCCTCCTCTTTAATTTGTACTTGAACGACAGTGCCAATTAAACTATAATGGTAACAACCGTTTTGTTGTAAATGGTTGTTCTACACACAAAGACGTCATGATTCAACATGAGTATCTGTGAACAGGTTTGAGCTGAGCAGCTTCGTATTCTTAAGCTGAGCGGCCATGTCTTCGAACAGCCTTACGGATCTCATTATATGAACCTGTGATATGCTTGAGGGCTTAAGTGCGGCAACGTTTGAACTGCCGAGCACTGTCTGAAGCATTTTGTGACAGGGGAACGGCTCGTTTATAAGAGATTTGCACTGAATCTCATTGTCGATGGCAATCATTTTTTCAAGCTCGTCCGCTGCGTTAAGCTCGCTCCTTTCAAGGGCAGCGACTAATGAATAAAGGCGAACGCCGTAGTCATTGAGTTTGTGTATGGATGCCTCATGACGAAGGAAAAGCAAAATCTTTTTATAATCGATCCAATCTGTTTCGGGCATTTTCGGAACATAGCCCTTTTCATAAATATCGTTGAAAAGAACGTTCCATAAAAGCTGAGGGTCGTAAACGGTTTCGCGGGCTCTGGTTTCAAGGTTCACAAATGTTCTTCGGCAAGAGCCTCTTTTTGAATATGAGAGCCTTCCGTCATCTTCAAGCTGGAGACGGAAACCGAGACCTCTGTCGAGACCGCGGGAGCCTTTTATCTGTATTGAACCGTCTGCGGCGCGATCGCCGCTTATGAGAAGACCCGAAGCAGCAACAGCAAATTTCTTTTCCGTAAGTATGAGGTCCGTGATCTCAAGACGCTGAAATGTCTGGAAAAGGCGAGTCTTTTTTTGAGGGTCGATGATCACGAGTGCTTTCGAATCACCATGAGGAATGAGCAGAGCCGCCTCATTGGCTGGCGAAACTGTCCAGTCAGTTGTACCGGCATTGAGCGCAAGGGCGATCTGTTCGCCGTTGATGTCTGAATGGAGCGCATTACTGAAGTCATTAAAGAAAGAAGCGCCGCTTTCGGTGCTGATCTGTCGTTTGGCTGATCTTAATCCGAGAATCATAATCGTGTAGCCTTTCTGAATTTATGATAAAAGCACAATTATTTTGCACCATAATAATTTATGAATCAAGAGAAATTTTTTTTACAGAGGTAAATCTGATGCTGAATGATCTTAATATCAGAATATTTTTAAGCCTGGGGGAAACTCTTAATTTTACCGAAGTCGGAAGAAGGATGTTTATATCCCAGCAGGCAGTCAGCAAGCATATCGCCCAGATGGAGGACGACCTGGACACAAAGCTTTTCGTTCGTTCACGAAACCGCGTCGAGCTGACAACAGACGGCATCAAGTATTACAGCTTTTTCCGTGAAATGGTAGATCGAATGGACGAGCTGCGCAGCGCTAAGCCTGAGAAATCAAATGTGCGCCGCACTCTTCATATCGGATATCAGAACTGGCTTGATTATGGCCCGGGACTCAACTGCGCAATGGACGAGCTTAGAAAAACTTACCCGGAAGTCGATCAGCTTGCCGAAATGCAGAATCCGAAGAAGCTCATCCAGCTCCTTGATAACGACAGCTTCGACATGATCCTGATCTTTAAAAGATTCCTTCCCGTCTCCGAAGGATTTCAGAAGCTTGCCCTTATAACAGCTCCGATGCAGCTTGTTGTTTCGAAAAGCTTTGCAATGCCGGATGAGGATCTGGATCCGTATGAATATTATAAAGACTTTCCGGTCCTTATCGATTGCTTTAAAGGAGAAAAGGACGACGAAGCAATATTAAGATGCCGCCGTGAATGCAGAAACTATAAGTTTTCACCTGCCAGAGTCATACCTCTTCCGAACAGGGATTCCGTCAGCGCATCAGCCGAGATCGGTACCGGAATATTTTTCAGCAGCGCAATGGCCATGAACTCAAACACTCTTGCACGCTATGACAGTCAGGGCAGCGACACATTATATTGCGTATGGAAAGATCACGAAGACTCAGATGTGCTTGAAAAATATGCCAGAGCACTTCAGAAAGAGTATAAAAAGAGAACAGAAAGCTTCTTAAAAAACAGGTCGTGGAATTGATCCGCGACCTTAGTTTTTTCCTATTATAATAGTACTCTATAAACAGATAAATTTAATCTATAGGCACCCATACTTCAAAGTATCTTTTCATTTTGCCGTCTTCATGAACACGTATCAGCAGGTTCCCGACAGGGGGACCTGCTATTTTGTGCCCCTGAGCTTTTATAGGTTCTATGACCTGTGACTGAAGAGAAGGAATGAAGGTACCTTCGTCTGCAGCGGAAAAGATAGAGTTGACGCTTTTTACGCTCGGAATGTAAACAACTTCATCGGACGTCGGCATACGCAAAAGATCGTGCTGAGACGGAGAAATGGAAAAGCCCCAGCAATAGTCGGAAAAGCCTTCGGATTTTCGATCGGGCATTTTGAACGTGTGCTCAAG
>R11__coassemble_1033_pt1 | contig 16574 bp, 14 predicted proteins | sample R11__metabat2_low_PE_003 | metagenome-assembled genome bin R11 | reverse complement strand
TTATTTTTAGAATTCTTCCGTTTAAGTGTAAGCTCCGGGAAGACTGGTCAGGTTTAGTTTGAGAATTCTTCAGATTATGTGTAAGCAGCGGGAAGACTTGTCAGCTGAAGTCAGAGAAAGCTTCAGATTAAGTGTAACTTCCGGCAAGACTGGTCAGCTGAAACGAGAGAAAGCTTGATTCTAAGTGTAAGCAGCGGCAAGACTGGTCAGCTGAAGAGATAGAAAGCTTCAGGTTAAGTGTAAGCAGCGGCAAGACAGGTCAGCTGAAGATAGAGAAAGCTCCAGATTAAGTGTAAGCGGCGGCAAGGCCGGTCAGCTGAAGATAGAGAAAGCTTCAGGTTAAGTGTAAACTCCGACAAGACTGGTCAGCTGAAACGATGCAGTGACTCTAATATTATATTGAAATTGCCTATAGAGATGTTATAATACGAATTTAGTTAGCAAAAGCTAACTGGATTCAAAAATCATAACATATCAGGCAGAAAGGGAACACATGATGGAAGGCAAATACCATATTGAAAAAAATACGATTCAGGAGACACTGGTCATTCCGCTTTGGGGACGCAAGTTCGCAACGGAAATTTTTGGTGATATCTATCAGGATCCAAAGGCGATAGAGATCGCTTCAAAACTCGATTATGATTTCAGCGAATTGGAAAGTAAAACGGGCAACTTTGGATTTCGATTCGGCTACCTGGAGGCGGCGGCACGCTATGCGGATCTGGCGATCGAAATAAAGGAATACACAGCGAAGCATCCGAACGCTGCCATAGTAAATCTCGGATGCGGACTCGACTGTACTGCTGAAAATAATGCGACGACAAAAAATAAAATCTATAATATCGACCGTCCGGATGTGATAGCGGTCAGAAATGAAATCCTTCCGCCTGACGAACGGACAGTCAATATCGGCGCAGACCTGAACGATACTGCCTGGTTTGAACGGATAGACAGTTCTGAGGGGGCTGTGTTCTTCGCAGCAGGAGTGTTCTATTATTTCCTGAGAGATGAGGTGAAAAAGCTTTTCAAAGCTTTGGAGGCATGCTTCCCGGGATGCTGTCTGGTTTTTGACTGTGCAAATAAGACTGCTGTGAAGATCATGCTTAAAACCTATGTAAGATCGGCCGGAATCACTGATGTTTCAAAGTTTTTCTATGTAAACGATATCAAATCAGACCTGCTGCCGTGGTTTAAAAACGCAAAGGTCAGCGCAAAAGGATATATGACAGGCTATATTGACCTGAATTCCCCTTCCATAAGCGGCGGTATGAGGATGCTTTCAAAAATCGGAGACCGCTTTATGAAAATGCGTATCGCAAGGATCGAGTTTTAATATGTAAGCAGAAATGAACCCAATCGGTGTATATGACAATTTAAATCGTGAACGGATCCGCAAGCTTTTAACACTTGGCCTGTTTGCATCGATTCTTACAGGAATCCTGCAAAAATATAATCGAAATTCACTCATGAGAACGCGCTTAAAACATTGATATTTCCGTGTAAAAAAGCTAACATAAATATGAGATCACTGAATTTCGGGAGGTAATTATGATTCAAATCTGCAAAAAACGACTCATGTCTTTTGGCGTTATGCTGACGCTTGTATTTTCAATGTGCTTTTCCACGGCAGTCAACGCGGAAAATGTGATGCAGGAAGGAAATTCGGAAGGAACGACCCTTGGGGTTTCGGAAGACGCGGAAGAGATCATCGGCTGTCTTTCTATCGTTGCCCATTATGAGGAGGGAGGATCGTTCGCAAGCGGCCATTGTTTCCTTATATTCACGAGCTATAAAGACGGCCTGACTTTGCAGTTTGAAGACCTGGCCGGTGCCTACCCGTTTACGGAGGATTTTAAGGAGCGGACGAAGGCTGATATTTCCCAGCTAAGCTGGCGCTATCAGGAAACGTACTTTGACGAGCTTGCGCCGGAGCTGGCACCCGGACTCAGCTATTTTGAATACAAAACATTATCACGTGATGAAAGGAAGGCACAGTATCCGGAGCTTTACGAAGCATTATCGGCACGATGTGATGCTTCAAACTGCTTTAATGCAATAATGGGAGAAAAAGGGGAAGATACCCGCTATCAGTCGATGTCCTACGAACATGTAATGAACAGCGGCGACTATATCACTATCGGCCTTTATTCGGATCCGGAAACTTTGCAGGGCTTTTACGACGCTGTCAACAACAGTACGGCTTACCCTTATGTTAAGGCAGCATTTGAAGAAGGACAGATCGGAGATGCTTCTTTCGATGATTTTATGGAACTCTTTGAATCAGAGTTCGAGCAGTACGCAAGCGGATTGATAACTTACGAAGAAATCATGATTGCCATCACATCATTCCTGTCGGAATCTGTGGAAAATTATGAAGAGACCATTATGCCTTACCTGCTTGACAATTCCTTTATCGACGGAGATACCACGGGCGGAATTTATGTGAATCGTGAAATGCACGATCAGGAAGCTTCCTGGGACCAGTCGCCGAATATCATATACACGATCGATGTTACACAGCAGCAGATAGACGATCTTATGAAATATGAAAACAGCGGGGAGGCAAATCATTACAGCTTGATTTTGCATAACTGCACGGTTGCGGCTGTCGATGGCTGGAATCAGGCCGTAGGCTATGTAAGAGATGAAAACGGCGAGAATACAAGTGAAAAATCTGTATTTTATCTGAGTACGGAAGAGCAGGGCTACAATATTATGGAAGGCCGGATCGACACTCCTCACGGAGCATCCGACGTCCTGAACGCGATGGGAGAAAAGGACCTTGGCGGAACGGTCACCTCCATGGATATTGTTCACGGCATGGAAGTCCCTGCAGTCCAGACAGGCGGAAAAACCTATGACTCAATCGCGGATGCTGTCAGCGAAGCTGATGGATCAGCAACTGCAGCGGAGCCGGCTGTTATCGAGATACTTAAGGACATAACACTTGAAGAGGACCTCGATATCAGTGAGAAAAATGTAGAATTCGACATTTCACAGGGCAGCATCAGCTGTGGAAATTACTCTATCATTACAGGCATGGGCGCGACCGCAAAGATCGGAGCATCAGCCGCGGCGCAGACAGCATTTTTAGCCGGCGATGATATCATCTTTAAAGCCGAGGCAAAAGGCGGCCAGCTTCGCTACGATAAAAAGGTCAAAAACGGAGTGATATGCGGCTCCTTCGACAAAGGCGAAGTTACGAATAAGGCAAACGGTTATGATTATGCCGACATCCGCCTCCAATATGAGATCACGCTTCCGCAGGGAGTATCTCTCGGGGACGACTCGACAGATTGGAGCTGGAATGTAAAATTCAACGGCAAAGAGAAAAATGTAACAGGCGTTAACTACACGCTTAAAGACGCAGCGACAAATACCTACATAACAAATGTAGTTCTTACGGATGTACAAGTCTCCGCATACTCAGAGTACAACTTTGAAGCGTGCCTCAGCGTATCGTTCGAATACAATGGCCATACATACAACTTTACACAGTCATCAGCCGCACCACTTGGGCGAGTGATCAAGGACATTGCAAACAGCTACAGCGACTCTGAGCTTGATGCAGACGGAAGAGTATATGTTGAGGCGCTTAAGAGCCTTTTGAATGATTAATAAGGAAATAACAGTATAAATAATAAGCGCATCTTAATGGCCGGCAACAGAGCTGAATTAAGATGCGCTTATACGATATAGAGAGGGAAATATGAAGAATTAAAAGTTTTATATCAGCCGAAGTTCAGGCTGTGACTTAAGATAAATGCTTCGCAAGTCTTGAATTTATTTCTTTTGTACGCCAAACAAATCAGAACGATAAGCATCCAGATATTCCAGACAGTACTCGTCGATCCCGAGCAGGGCTTCCGTTGCGTAGATGGCTCCCAGCATATCACGGCTGGTCGGGTCCATTATGGCACTGTCCATACCCGCCTGCATAGCAAGGATCAGGAAGGCCTGATTGACAGTCTTTCTGGAAGGAAGTCCAAAGGAAATATTGGATAAGCCACTGGTAACGTGAATATCCGGATACTGCCGCTTTACTTCTCTGGTGACCTCTGCAAAGGTATTGAATGCTTCCGGCTCGGTTCCGAGACTGATGACCAGGGGGTCAATATGTATACGCGACGGTTTGATATTGTATTCTTTTGCTTTCTCCATGATCTTTTCAAAAACCGCTATACGTTCTTCTGCAGTCTCAGGGATTCCGCTGTCATCACAAAGAAGAGCGACTACTTCCCAGTCGGTTTCCGCAATGGCGGGAAAAACGATATTGATCTTATCGCCCTCCATTGATACAGAGTTGATCAGACCCGGTTTATTGCAGAACGGCATTGCCTTAACCAGAGAATACGGGTTGGGACTGTCCAGACAGATCTTTGCGTCGCTGACGGACTGTACCAGATCAACCAGCCATTTCAGCACTTCCACATCACCCTCTACTACGGACGAGCACACGTCGATATATTCTGCGCCGCCGGCCGTATGCCTGATCGCGAGGTCTTTGATCCACTCTTCATTTCTTTCCTCGATTGCTTTTGCCATAGACGGAATCGCGCCGTTTAATTTTTCACCAATAATAATCATACTGACTTCTCCTTATTTTTATCTATACCTGATTTTAATTTACGCCCATCCAGCCGGCAATGACCATTTTCTGGACTTCCGAGGTTCCTTCATAGATCTCTGTGATCTTTGCGTCTCTCATCATGCGCTCGATCGGATAATCTCTTGTATATCCTACCCCGCCGAACAGCTGAAGGCAACGGCGGGTTACATCTGAGGCAGTATTGGACGCAAATAGCTTGGCTTCCGCTGCAAGATGACTGTATTTTTCACCATTGTCTTTTGCATCGGCTGCAGCATATACCAAATGGCGGGCGGCATCAACCTCTGCCTGCATAGAGGCAAGTTCGAACTGGGTATTCTGGAACTGACTGATCCGACGGCCGAACTGGATCCTTTCTTTTACAAAAGGAACAGTTATGTCGATAGCACCCTGCGCAATGCCGAGCGCCTGTGCTGCAATACCTATGCGGCCGCCGTCAAGGGTTGCCATGGCTATTTTAAAGCCTTTTCCTTCTTCTCCCAGGCGATTCTCTTTTGGTACCTTCACATCGTTAAATACCAGCTCATATGTAGCAGATCCGCGGATGCCCATTTTCTTTTCTTTGGAACCCATTTCAAAGCCTTCCATTCCTTTTTCCAGAATGAAAGCGGAGATTCCCTTATTTCCGATGTCCTTCTGTGTCAAAGCAAACACCACGTAAATATCTGCGTAATTACCGTTGGTAATAAAAATCTTGCTGCCGTTTAAGAGATAATGATCGCCCTTGTCCTCAGCAAAGGATTTCTGGCAGGCAGAGTCTGTACCTGCGCCTGCCTCTGTTAAAGCGAAAGCACCCAATTTCTCACCGGATGCCAGCGCCGGAAGATATTTTTGTTTCTGCTCTTCGCTGCCAAACTGATAGATGGGCCATGTTCCCAAAGACGTATGAGCCGAGACCGTAACACCGGTACTCGCACATACTTTCGAGATCTCTTCGATTGCTGTCACATATTCTTTATGAGATAATCCGGCTCCGCCATATTCCTCCGGAAACGGGATACCAAGGAGGCCAATCTCAGCCATCTGAGGAATAAGTTCCTGCGGAAAACGCTCGTTTTCATCAATTTCAGCTGCGATAGGAGCGATTTCTCCGTCAACAAATTCTTTTACCAGATCTTTGATCATGATCTGCTCTTCACTTAATCTGTAATCCATTCGTGAGTCCTTTCTTATGAACGATATTCTTTCACTGCTTCAATAAGAAGAGGAAGAATCTTTTTTGCGTCCGCTACGATTCCGAGATCAGCCACATTAAAGATCGGGGCATCCTTATCACGGTTGACGGCAACAATGAATTTGCTTCCTGACATACCCGCAATATGCTGCGGCGCGCCGGAAACCGCCAGGCCGATATACAGATCCGGAGTTACGATCTTTCCGGACTGGCCTACCTGCTGCTGGCGGGGAATCATACCTTCATCTACCAATGGACGGGATCCGCCGACCACGCCGCCAAGAGCGTCTGCCAACTCTTGAACAAGAGGAAAATCTGCTTCTGTACCGACACCACGTCCGGCAACAACAATGATTTTTGCCGATTCGATGTCTACTGACTTTGTGGTTTCTGCAATAATATTTACGATCTTTGTCCGGATAGCTGATTCATCGATGACGATGTCTGAGGCTTCCACACTTGCCGTGCCATCTGAAGCCTCCGGTTTATCGTAGCTTCCGGCACGAACAGCAGCCACTGCCATGGCTCCTTTGGTATGCCTTTTTTCAAAGACTGTTCCGCCGAATGCGGGTCTTGTAAATATATATCCGTCAGAAACTGCCTCGATTTCGGTAACATCAGATACATACGCGGCATCAAGTCTTGCTGCAACACGGGACATAAATGATTTTGCGGTCACAGTCGCGGACGCAAGTACCAGACCATAGTCTTCTTTCTGCGCTGCCTGTACCAAAGCATCAACGAGCACATCCTCTGAGATCGGACTGCCGACTGATATTGTATGAACTTTTGCGCCGCCGGCCTTTGCGGCATAATCGGCTGCGGCCTCCGGATCACTGCCGATCAGGATGACATCTGCTTCCGCATTTAAGGATGCTGCTGCCGAAATAAGCTCCAGACTTCCGTTCAGAGGAGCACCGTCTTTTATTTCCATATAAATCAATGCTTTCATCATTCTACTCCTTATAACGCTTTTGCTTCCGTAAGCTTCTTCATCATATAGGCTACTGCATCCTCCGGTGACAGATCGATAATCTTTTCTCCCGCAGTGCGCTTCGGCGGGTCAATATACTCCGAAAATTCCACCTTGGAAGCCGGTACATCCAGCCCAAGGTCAGCCAGAGAATATACCGGAACGGCTACCTTTCGGGCCGCCATCTTGCTCTTGATAGTAGGGTAGCGGGGGGAATAGCCCGGTGTGGAAATCGTAAAAACGGCAGGAAGGGAAGTCTCAGTTTCCGCATATCCGGACTCAAGTTCTTTCTTAGCTTTGATTCCGTTTGATGTCTCTTCAAAGGAGACCACATTGCCGATCTCCGGGAGAGCAAGTACTTCGGCAAGAATGCCGCCGAACTCACCGCCGACATAATCTGTGGACTCTTTTCCGGTTAAAATAAGATCGAATTTTTTTCCGGATTCCTCTTCCAGCTTTGCAATGGCCGACTTCAGAACCTTTGCGATGGCCGTAGAATCTGCTCCATCCAATGCCGGATCAATGACGGCATAAGCTTTTGTTGCACCGACTGCGATGCAGTTCCTTAAAGTCGCGACCGTATCTGATTTACCGAGGGAGATCAATGTTATCGAACCGCCATTCGCTTCTACATAGCGAGCAGCCATTTCAAGCGCATAAGAATCAAACGCATTTGCCTGGGCAGATGCCCTGGAAAGGTCCGGCTGCATCGATGCCGGGTCAAGATGGATCTCAACAGTCTCGTCCGGCACTTCTTTTACACAAATCAATATTTCCATTATCTACCTCCTTTGAGAGAAAAATGCTTACTTCCAGATGTCTGTGATCTTTTCATACTGTGTTTTGAAGCCAAGCAGCGACAGGTACCAGCCGCAGGTTGGATATAACGCGATCAGATCTTTAAGTGTCTGGATCGGATCAAATTCGGTCGTCTCAGGAATCTCATGTCCGACTACCTCAGACAGGAGCCAGATCTTCTTTGACATCCATGCTTCAAGAATTACCGGTATATCCGGATATTTCTCCAACAGCTCGTCAATGACTGCGTTTTTTTCAATGATCGGCTGGGTCATGATGAAGGTGGCGCCGGCTGCAATTTTTTTCTCAAGCTTTGCAAATTCCTGCTCTTTAGGTTCATATGGGTTGAAAGCGCAGCCTATAACAGCGTCCGGATATCTGTCTTTTACATATTTGATCAGTTCTACGGATGTTACGACTTTAGCGTTATCGGCACCAATCTCTTCCGGCTCAAGCTTATGAAGCTTATCATTACCGTCACCTGTGATGATAAGATAATACTTGATGCCCAATTCATGGTTTGTCTCCAGGAGTTCATCAAGAGCTGCTTTTTCGTGGAATGTATTCAAATGAATAGTTACCAGCTCCGGATCAACGGGCAGTTCGAGTTCGCTTATCAGTTCATGTCCCTGAAAAGCCATATGGCCCATGGCATTGTCCGTGAGACATGCGTTGTAACCGCTCTCCATTACGCGATTGTACTTCTCGGCGAATAACGCCAGCCCTGCTTCAATGTCTTCTACATTGTGTTTGGTCGGAACTATCTCCACATGGAATTTTTTGTTTTCAATATGTTTTTTCATTTCGCCTGCTCCTCTTATTATGCTGCGTTTCAAAAAATGCTTTCTGAGTCTAAGATAACAAATCGTGTCCTGCTTATTCTTTCATTCCCTTACACAGTTTTTGTCTTTTTTAACCTTAAACTTTTGCGGTAAAAGTGCAAAAAAATACAAAACGCCTGTAATTTCTATTGACATCATACGATATAGAATGCAAAATTAATGGTGCAGCCGCAATGGGAAAAGGAAAGGAGGGCAGGAAAATGGAGCATCCGTTTAATGATCTGGATAATTCATTGAACACCTACTATCAGGCAACGGGAATTTCCCTGGCCCTCATAGACGCAAACGGGGACAGTGTAAGCCATTACGGTCCCGTCTGCACTTACTGCGATCTTCTGCGCCAGGACAGTAAGATCGATGAATGGTGTAAAAACCTCCATCTGGAAGCCGGGGAGCAGTCGGCTTCGATCGGAGAATGTTATTTTTTTAACTGCCATGGAAATCTGACTCACTTTTCAATAGCATTGCTTGATCAGAACCGATATATAGGTTCTATTCTGGCCGGACCTATCCTGATGGAATATCCGGATCTTTCCTCCATTGATGAAGTGGCGGAAAAATGTCATGTCCCTTATGGGTGCATATCTCTGTTAACATCTTCCATGAGGGAGGTGCCGCTGTTCACACCTAAGCGATCCTACTATCTGGGACAGCTGTTGTATGACCTTGTTTATCACACCTTGCATTTTGAAAACGCTCTTATGATGGAAAATCGGCGACAGCACGGCATTCAGCAGGAGATGATCGGGCTGTCTTTGCAGAAAGCAAAGAATGCATCCGCCACATATCAGCGAAATCTGCAGGAAAAGCAGGAGATGGAGCTGGTTGAGCTGATATCCTGCGGAAAAAATGAAGAGGCCTATATTCTGCTTAATGACATTCTGGGCGGGATCTATTTCTCTTCGGGAAATGATATTGAACTGATCAAGATCCGTATTACGGAACTGATCACTGTTCTGTCACGAAGACTCACAAAACTGGGAATGGTCTCGGATGAGATCTTTGATCTGGTCAATGAATTTCATAAAAAAAGCGCCGGAGCAAGGAATGTCAATAAATTGTCCGAGGAGCTGGCCGACCTTTTGCGCCGGTTTATTGATATTATTGAGAGCTCATCCGGCGCAGATGTATCAGAGCTGGTCCATACGGTCCTCGTTTATATTCAGCAGCACTATCGCGAAGAGCTTTCTCTTGATATTGTGGCAGAGCATGCTGCTGTCACATCACCTTACCTGTCCAAGCGATTTAAAAAAGAGATGGGAATCGGTCTGTCAAATTACATTAACGAATTCCGCATCAAAAAGGCCGCGGAATTGCTGGAAAACAGCAATCTGAGTCTGGCCGAGATCGCTCAGGCTGTCGGCTACAGCAACCAGCAGTATTTTACCCGAATATTTACAAAAATGAAAAAGAAATCTCCCGGGGAATACCGCAGAACAGGTTCCGGCCTCCCTGAATCCTGAGAGAGGACAGCCTTGATATATGCAGAGCAAGCTTATGATCCACGCCGGCCTTTTTTAAAACGGCCGCAGGACTATACATGAGAATATGGAGATTTTTATCTATGGAGAAGGATATTATTTTCAGAATGAATGAACAGAATCAGGAATCACACCCCCTAACAGCATATGTGGATAAGCTTTTTGAAACAGCAAACTTGAGTGACCCGGAATTATCAGAGCTCTTAAATTCCGATGGCGCTGATGAGTATTTATTTTATTCAGCAGATAAAAAGCGAAGAGAAGTATACAGCGATAAGGTTTATCTGCGCGGCCTTATCGAATTTACAAACTTCTGTAAAAACAATTGCTATTATTGCGGGATAAGATGCGGAAATTCAAAGCTCGACAGATACCGCCTGTCAAAGGAAGACATCCTTGAATGCGCGGAAGAGGGATATCGGCTGGGATACAGAACATTCGTACTCCAGGGCGGCGAGGACCCGTATTACTCAGATGAATATTTGTGTGACATCATCGGCTCTATACACAGCCGTTTTCCGGATTGCGCGATAACCATGTCGATCGGCGAAAAAGAAAAAGGCAGCTATGAGGCTTATTATCGAGCAGGAGCTTCTCGTTATCTGCTCAGGCATGAAACGGCTGATGACGAACACTACGGAAAGCTTCATCCTTCATCCATGAGCCTTTCAAACCGGAAGCAGTGCCTTTACAATCTCAAGGAGATCGGCTATCAGGTCGGCGCCGGTTTTATGGTCGGATCGCCGTTTCAGACAATGGATAATATAATAGCGGACATCCGTTTCCTTCAGGATCTGAAGCCCGAAATGATCGGAATTGGCCCCTTCCTTACGCATCCGGATACTCCGTTTGCAAAATATGAAAACGGAAGTTTGGAACTGACGATCAGGCTGATAGCGATCCTTCGTTTGATGTTTCCTTATGCATTGATCCCTGCAACGACGGCCCTTGGCACGATCCATCCGATGGGACGGGAAATGGGACTGAAAGCCGGTGCAAACGTTATTATGCCGAATCTGTCACCGGTAACTTATCGGAAGCTGTACAGCCTGTATGATAACAAGATATGTACGGGCGAAGAGTCAGCTCAGTGCAGAGGCTGCCTTGAAAAACGTGTGGAAAGCGCCGGTTACAGAGTTGTGACTTCTGTAGGCGATTGTGCGGGGTGGAAGAGAAAATGAACGAACAGATAATAAATAACATAGAAGAGCTGATCTGCTTTATAAAAAAACTATCTTCAAAAAATACAATATGGTACCGCGGACATTCCGATGCAGACTGGCCCCTTGTACCTTCTGTTCAGAGAGAACCGTATAAAGAGAACGAGCAGATGCTGGCAAATGATTTTTATATGAGGGCTAGCGTGACATTAAAGGATAAGCCGGATTTCAAATCCTATTCGGACTGGCTGACCATTATGCGGCACTATGGACTCCCCACCAGACTACTTGACTGGAGCAGATCGCCTCTGATCGCCGCGTATTTTGCCACCTGTGACTGGTTCCGGAACGAGAAAGACGGCTGCATATGGATCATGCTTCCGGAGATCCTTAATGAAATGGAAGGATTTCAGCACTATCTTTATTCCGTTGATTCCCATACAGCGACGCAGATGATCCGACCTGCATTCAAGAATACGTATGTACCGGAAAATCCGGCTGTCCTTGACAGAATCCTTGCCTGTTACCCCATCGAACACGACCTGAGAGTTTACGTACAGCAATCGGCGTTTACCATACATAATACGGAACGCTGCCTGGAAGATTTTCTTCCTTCCGATGTACTCATGAAACTCATAATACCGGGAAGAGCGAAAAAAGAGCTGAATGCCGAGCTGACGGCGTTGGGAGTGACTGTATCTTATGTGTATCCGGATTCCGAGCATATTGCGGAAGAGCTGATAGACAGATACGGGGATATGTAAAGATGTGATGTGGATCTCAAAATTTGGCTTTGATAAAAGGCAGTGCAGAGTAACGGGTCCCATTTGAAATAAAAAGAGCGGTTGCTGATCCATATACAGCTATGACAGAGGAGAAGTTGTATTATTTCTACCGCGGCGCATCGATCAACGAAACAAAGTGAAAATTACTTATTACATGGCCGGAACATCGAATTCATTTACATCGGCCCGGCTATTTCTAACGGTTATCGGAACATTTTAGAAAAAACGACGGAAGGAGAGAAAAGGATGTTACTGCCATTTGACGAAATATTTGATATGAATAACAACGGACAGCTGGATGCAATGGAACGTGGTATGGAATTCATGTTCATGGAAGAGCTGAGCCGTGAGGATAAGGAAAAGAAAGAGAAGAAAAACGAGAAGAAGAGGGAAAATTCCGGACGCTGAGATACGAGGAGTAAGGAAAAATGAATCAGGAAACGATCGACAGAATACGTAAATTTTCGGAAGACCGGGACTGGGACCAGTTTCACGGTCCGGCAAACCTGGCCAAGTCTATTGTGATTGAAGCGGCGGAGCTGCTGGAATGCTTCCAGTGGAGCGACACGGACTTTGAACTGCAGCATGTAAAGGAAGAGCTGGCCGATGTTATCGTGTATTCGCAGAATCTCCTGGATAAGCTCGGACTGGATGTCGACGAGATCGTAAATATGAAGATGGCGCAGAATGAGGCCAAGTATCCGGTGGAGAAGGCTAAGGGAAGCGCGGCAAAGTATACGGAGCTGTAAAACAAAAAACGGCGTCAAATGCCGGGAGCAGTTTTGCGTCCGGACTGTACTTTCAGACAGTAGGAAACGGCGCAAAGCCGGTCGAAGGTGGCAGCGGAGGTTATTGCAGGGTGATTAGGAAAGATGATAAAGTGAACGAACTCCGACCGATTAAATAAAAGTAAGGGTATTTGTATTAAGATGAAAGTTGCACAGCCGATAATACGAAAAATAAATGATGATCCCAGATCGTTAAAGGCATTTGAAGATGCCTTGTGGTCTTCGGGTGAATGTAAAATGCAGGATATTATAGCTGAATTTCCGACAGTCTATATTCACAATTGGAAAGATACAGGCGACTACGAGGTATATATCGGCGAATCAAATAATGTATTTCAGAGGACAAGGCAGCATTATGAAACGGGGAGCAGCAATGCAGATTCCTGGCAAAGCAAACTGGAAGAAAAAAACGCATCGCTGTATATCATCGGACATGAGCATTTTAATAAATCCATGACATTGGATATTGAAAATCGCCTGATGCATTACATGGTAAGCGTACCACACGTCAGAAAAGTTCATAATCTGCGCGGAAATCCTCAGAACAGTTACTATCCCATGGAGGAACTGGATCGGATATTTTCCAAGATATGGACCAGCCTTCGAAAGGATAACAGAGAACTGTTTCCGACGGAAAGCGAAATAAAGGATTCAGCTATATTTAAGGCTTCTCCTCTTTATAAATTGACAAAGGATCAATTAGAGGCAAGAGATTTAATTATAGATCGGGTAAACAGAGCTTTATCTGACAATCAGACAGGGCAGCTGATCTTTATAGAAGGAGAAGCCGGTACAGGAAAAACTGTCCTGAACAGCAGTACATTTTACGAAATATGCTGCCGTGCGGAAGAAAATAATCTGAAGGATCTGACGTGTAATCTGATCGTAAATCATGATGAACAGATCGTTGTATATGAGCAGATCGCAGAAAAGCTTGGATTAACGGATAAATACGGTGAGGTCGTTTCAAAGCCGACGCGATTTATTAATAGCCATTTGCCGGAAGCCCCGGTCGATATTGCATTTGTGGATGAGGCACATCTTTTGTGGACTCAGGGAAAGCAATCCTATCGTGGAATTAACCAGCTTCAGGATATTATCGACCGTGCAAGGGTGACGGTGGTCATGTTTGACGAAAATCAGATATTGACTACCGAACAGTTCTGGGAAGCGGAGATTCTGGAAAAATATCGTCGAATGGCACAGGAAAACGATAATTATATTATGCTTAAAAATCAGCTGCGTATGCATGCGGGGCGGGAGACGATTAGGTGGATCGATAGCTTTACGAAAGAAAATAAGATCTTGCCCGTTCCTAAAAATGCAGCCGATTACAGCATCCGCATTTTCACTACCCCTGAGGAACTGGATGCGGAAATATGCCAAAAAGCCGGAAGAGAAGAAAGTACTTTATCAAGACTGATCGCGACTTATGACTGGGAATATAATTCCAATAAAAAACAGGTTGATCGCCTGAAAAAATACTGGGAGGTCATGATAGGAAAATGGCATAAGCCATGGAATCGTGAGCTGGAATCTGAGTTGACAGGAAAAGAAAAAAAGCAAAATGCGAAGCTTGCCTGGGCTGAACAGCCGCAGACTATCAATGAGGTTGGGTCCACGTTTACAATTCAGGGATTTGACCTGAATTATGCGGGTGTCATCCTCGGACCATCGGTAAAATACAGAAATGGCAAGATCGTATTTGACCCGGATGTCAGCTTCAATAAAAAGGCTATACGCAATCGTACGCTGTCAGACGGTAAAAAGCAGAAGTTTGGCGAGATGCTGCTGCAGCATGAGGTTCGGGTACTTATGACAAGGGGAGTAAACGGGTTGTATATTTATGCGTGTGATGATGAGCTGAGGGAGGCGCTTTTGGAAGCGGCGAAATAAAAAGAGATATTTTAAATGAAAAAGTATATATTCTTATAGCGTAAAAATGAAACGTCCAACTGTTTTTTTCGGTTGGACGTTTCATTTCAATGAGGGGGAGATATTTGGTGGTTTTTTCTTATCTATCTGCGATTACTATAACGCCGGAATGTGAGCGGAATGTGGCGTGGGGATAAAAGAAAGATTAAGATTATTAACAGATTGTAACCTTATAGCGGTGAATCTTCCGACGGTGACATGATCTAACAGTGGGTTTGCAAAGGGAAAAGTTAATTTTAAATTTTGAATTTCTTATGGATAAATGATCACTATGATGTTAAGCTGATTTTGAAAATTCTCAGGCATATGCATCTGCAGTTCATGTCAGAACGAAGTTTATCGATGGGCATTAGGCACGCCGGATAAAGGTACTCCGATAAAAAATCGGCACATTGATATTTTCAGAATAAAACAGATAAGAAGAGTGATTTTATGGATATAGAGATTTTATTGTGGTTTCAAAGTTTCAGAGAGATGACATCAGCGTGGCTGACATCATTCTTTAATTTCTTTACGATCGTAGCGGTAGATTATTTTTTACTGGTTCCGATGCTGATCTTATTTTGGACAGTTGATAAGAAGCGTGGGGCAAAAATACTTCTTACCTGGGGAACGGCTCTTGGAGTCGGAGCTTTCCTTAAAGCTACATTCTGTGTTTACAGACCATGGGTCAGGGATTCAAGGATCACGCCGTCTGCAGATATTATGGCCGGAGCTACCGGATATTCATTCCCAAGCGGCCATAGCTTCAGCTCCGGTGGGTTTTGGAACGGTGTGCTTTTTGCCTATAAAAAACATAAGGCAATTGTTATAGTTTCCGTAACTATGGTCCTCCTGACCATGCTCTCAAGATTATATTTCACAGTGCACACCCCTCAGGATGTTCTTGCAGGTGGCTTGCTTTCTTTGCTATTGGCCTTTTTAATTCCCAAGCTTTATGATTGGATAGAAAGAAAGGCGAACAGGGATATCTATGTATTAGTCATAGCAACTGTGCTTATTGTTGCCTTGTTATGTTATCTGGGATTGAAGTCATACCCGATGGATTATGTTGACGGCGTACTTTTAGTTGATCCCAAAAAGATGACGGTGGATGGCTTCAAGGATCCGGGCAGATTTTATGGAATTATACTGGGCTGGTTCATTGAAAGGAGATTTGTAAAATTCAAAACAGACGGAACAAGTGCTCAAAAGGTGACACGAGCGCTTGTCGGCGGCCTGCTCGTGGTTTTCTGGTGGAATGTAATTGCCAATCCTGTCGGCAGCGCAGTAGGCATTGGCGTTGTGCATTTTATTATGCAAGCTACTACACCGCTGATATTTATGACTGTGTATCCGTGGATCTTCAACAGGATCGAAGAGCGTGAGCTTGTAAAACACAGCTGTTGAGGAAGCTGAATGTATTTGGTAATATTGCCATGTTCATTCCGGTGGGAGTTGTGTGGCCTATATAGAGGATATGGAACTGGCAAAGGCCAAGGCAGTAAAACTGGAAATGTCAGATGAAGATTAAAAACTGCTGGCAGCAGGTGCAAGCGACGAGGAGATGAGGGAATACTGTATTGCCGATTATCTGTGCCGTGTAGTGTGGAACACCTGTTTGGCAAGTAATGAGTGCAGTGACGATTATACAACCTGCAAAACAGCATTGAGTAAGCCTACCTGGTCAGGCCCATCAAACTGCACCCTGCCTGTGAATTAAGATAGTTGTCAGCACCCCTGCGACTCATAGTATAACATAAACTGATACCCGGATGATGGACTTCAACATGACAGTTGAAATACCCATTGTCCGGGTGCTTTTTTGTTTATGGAGGTTATGTCAGGATGCGTTACGATTAAGATGTGAAGGCAAAATGAAACGTCCAACCGCTTTTTTCGGTTGGACGTTTCATTTCAATGAGGGGGAGATATTTGGTGGTTTTTTCTTATCTATCTGCGATTACTATAACGCCGGAATGTGAGCGGAATGTGGCGTGGGGATAAAAGAAAGATAAAGAATATTAACAGATTATAATCTTGCGGTAGC
>R11__coassemble_1024_pt1 | contig 16640 bp, 12 predicted proteins | sample R11__metabat2_low_PE_003 | metagenome-assembled genome bin R11 | reverse complement strand
GTATTTGAATGGGTAAAAACCGTATTGTATCTCTATCTTTGCGATAAGTATGATACAAAGCTCGATCCGACAGGAATATGGCTGCCGGGCGAGGAGCCGGGACCGGGCGAAAGAGCCCTTATCGTAAGAGAAAACATTCCGAAACAGCAGGATGAAATAAGAACTTCTTTCAAGGACGGACATTTTAACGTAAAGGATTTTATGAAGATCGCGTCGCGTTCAGATGAGGTCAAAAGCTGCCTGTATCGCTTCGAGGTTCCGCAGAAGGAATTTATGCAAAAGGCAAAGAGCTCAGACGCCAGCCCGTACGCGCTTGTTGCGGCGCTCATGTTCCGCATGGTAAGCAAAATGATGCCGGAGCGTAAGCTTCCCATCCAGGCAAAGCTTGCCCATAATTTCCGCCAAGAGGCTGGTGTCCCCAATTCGACCTGTGATTATTTAAGACAGATCTATGTCCGCTATCCCGACAGCCTTATTGACGCTCCGCTTAAAAAGCTTTGCACGATAACAAGAGGCCAGATGATCCTCCAGATGGACCCGGACCTTTCTATCGTTGATGCTCACAAGATCCTTGACAGGCTTGAAGCCGTTGAAGCGCAGCCGACCCTTCAGGAAAAAATAAAATACTGCGCAGAGCATCCGGGATTAAGCCTGGAGACAAAAGGTACATTTATCGTAAGCTATACGGGACAGACCGACTGGGGTTCGCTTCTTCCCTACATTGAAACTGAAGAAGCCGCGACCGACGGACATTTAGTAATGGAGATCTTGTCGATCGGTGATAAGTTCTGCCTTTGCCTTGAACAGATGTTAAAGGGCGATGAATATAAAAATGCTTTTGCGGAAGAACTGAAAAAAGAAGGAATACCTTTTACTGTCAGCGAGCAGATCGACAAAGGATTGCCTTTTACGGAAATGCCGGGATAATAGATCAACAGACGTGGGATGGAAGATATGGAAACAGAATTTCAGATAAGCGAAATAGATTATTCGGATCCTTCAGGGTGGATGTTGGCGGAAACCAACGGACAGTGCCCTGTAGACGCAATATGGGTGTATCCCACTGTTGTTATAAAAGGATCACTCGAGGGAAAATATGCCCCGATCGATGACATTTTGAAGAATGCCGCAAAGGCTAACTACAGGATAGCCGGTTCCTGCCTTGAAGAGTGCGCAAACATGTATATTCCTTTTTATCACCAGATAGCGCAGGAGCACCTTCGTGAGCAGGGCGACCATGACGGCCTTATACGCGCGGAGTTTGAAGGCCGCGGATATGCTGAGATATGCAGGGCACTTGATTATTATTTCGAGCATTACAATAACGGAAAGCCCTTTATACTTGCGGGCCACTCACAGAGCTCGGCAATTCTCTATTCCGTTATGGCGGTCTATATGAAAGAGCACCCGGAGTATCTGGAGCGTATGGTTGCCGCTTATATCCTCGGATTTGCATTTACAAAGGATTATTTTGAAAGAAATAAGCATTTGAAATTTGCGGAAGGAGAAAACGATACGGGATGCATCATTTCCTGGAATACAGAAGGCCCCGGAGGCGCAATGCCGTCGAATGTGCTTACTGAAGGGGCTCTTGCGATCAATCCTTTAAACTGGAAGACGGATGGAACACCAGCCGACGCATCGATAAATCGCGGCGGCTTCAGGCCTATCGTGACGGAAGCGGGTCCGGTTGCGTGCGAACCGGCGGACGCAGCCATTGATACAAAACGCGGTGTGGTTGTATGCACGACTATAAAAGACTATCTCCCGGGTGTTGCGCATGCCGCTTTCGGAGACAAGAGTCTGCATCTGTATGACTGGAGCGCTTATTATATGAATATAAGAGAAAATGCGCGCAAGAGGATCGAAGCGTATCTGAAGGCGCATTGAGCAGAGTTGAAGCAATTAATAAAGCATCCGTGGAATGCAAGAGATAGTCTTTCATTTTACGGATGCTTTTTATCATGTTTTCAAACGAGCCGCATGCTGCGTCATCCGCGCCTCCTCAGCTGCCAGAAAGCAACGGCGGCAGCGGCAGCAACGTTCAAAGAATCAACGCCGTTATACATCGGAATTTTGACTGTAATATCACACGCGTTTATTGTTTCATCGGGAAGACCGTAGCCCTCAGAACCGAGAACGACCGCGAGCTTCTCTTCTCCTTTAAGAAGATCGTCGTCAATGGAGAATGTGTTTTCTTTCAGTGCCATGGCTGCGCACTTAAATCCGAGCTGACGAAGATCGCTGATCAGCTTGCTGCCGGGACAGTCTGCTATGGTCCAGGGAAGCTGGAAAACCGTTCCCATTCCGACGCGTATCGCGCGTCTGTAAAGAGGGTCGGCGCATGAAGAAGTCAGAACGACGGCTTCCATGCCCAGGGCGGCTGCGGATCTGAAGATCGCGCCGACATTCGTCGGATTTTCGACGTCGTCAAGAATTGCTATCCGGCTTTTTCCGCAACATATTTCTTCTGCAGTCGGAAGAGCCTTTCTTTTCATTGCGCAAAGGCTGCCCATAGTTATGTTATACCCGGTCAGACTTTTCATTGTATCGTGGTCGGCGGCGTATACGGGCGCGGCGGCGCTGCGTTCGATCAGGCGCGATGTTTTATCATTCAGAAACTTATCTTCTATGAAAAATGAGAGAGGCTCATAGCCCGCGTCAAGAGCCCGCTCTATCACGTTCGGCGTTTCGGCAATAAAAATTCCCGGCGCCGGCTCAAATATATGCCGGAGCTGATTTTCGCTGTAATCCGTATAAAGTTCAAGAGCGGACGCGTCGATAAGTCCACCGGACATAGCGCTTTTTATATTTGATTTCTTTTCAAAGCTTTCTTTTTCAATTCGGATGATCATTCCCATTGCGGCGTGGCCTTTCAATCATTTTATGCGTATGTTATCGAAATGAGACGACACTGTCAACTGTGCGCCTGGCGTATTCAAACAGTTTGCCTTTACTTTAAAGGAAAGATATAATATATTTTACGGCAGAAGGCGACTATTGGTGAAAGGCAGCAGCCCCGAATACCTTAAAAGACAAGGATAAAAGCATGAAAACATTAATTAAAGAGCAGCAGATGCCCACACCTGAAGAGATTCAGAGCGCGATCCCGTTAAGCGAAGAGGGCAAAGCCGTTAAAATAAAAAGAGATAAAGAAATCGCGGATATCATTAAAGGCGAGGATAAAAGGCTTCTTCTCATCATAGGCCCGTGCAGCGCGGACCGCGAGGACGCAGTGCTGGATTACATTACCAGACTTATCCCCGTACAGGAAAAGGTTAAGGACAAGATTCTTATCGTACCGCGGATCTACACGAATAAGCCGAGAACGACAGGAGACGGATACAAAGGCATCGCATCTCAGCCAGACCCGAACGAAAGTCCCGACATGGTAAAAGGCCTTTTGTCTGTACGAAGCATGCATGTGCGCGCCGTTAACGAGACCGGTTTTACCTGCGCGGACGAGATGCTTTATCCCGAAAATATAAGCTATCTCGATGATGTGCTTTCATACCATGCCGTTGGCGCCAGATCGGTAGAAAATCAGCAGCACAGGCTTGTCGCGTCCGGTATCGATGTACCTGTAGGAATGAAAAATCCCACGTCAGGCGATATAAGCGTTATGCTTAATTCCATTACAGCAGCCCAGCACCCCCATATTTTCACATTCCGCGACTGGCAGGTACGTACAAAAGGAAATCCGCTTGCGCACGCCATCATGCGAGGCAGCGTTAATCCCAACGGACAGAACCGGTCGAACTATCATTATGAAGACCTCATGAGATTGTACAATGCATATCAGGAAAAAGGCCTTCAGAACATGGCCGTCATCATAGACACGAACCATTCGAATTCCGGAAAACGCTATTATGAGCAGGAAAGGATCGCAAATGAAGTCCTCCACTCATACCGCTATTCGTCAGAGATACGCAGCTTTGTGAAAGGCTTTATGATTGAGAGCTATATCGAGGACGGAGCACAGAAGATAGGAGAGGGAATCTACGGAAAATCGATAACCGATCCATGCCTCGGATGGGAAAAGACAGAGAGAATGATATACTCATTTGCGGATCAGCTTTAACGCAAAGACTGATCAAGGCAAAAAAACGGAGAAGATCTATGAGCACAAAATTGACGAACGAGAAAAAAGCATCCAATCAGAACGGCACAAAAAGACTTGTTTTTGCCGTCCTCTCGATCGTGCTTGAAGTAGCATTCTGGTTCCTGCTTTTCAACGAACTCAACAAATACGCGGTTATAATAAACATTATTTCAAGACTGGCGGCGATCGTCCTTGTCCTTGTGCTTTATAATCAGAAGATCACAGCGGCAATGAGGACACCTTGGATCATTCTTATCATGTCGTTCCCGATCTTCGGAACATTTATGTATCTTCTCATCGGTGCAAACCTGAAGATAAAAAAGATGCGCAAGACGATAGAACGCATAGACAAAAAGCTGCTTCCTCTGCTTCCGGACAACGATTCCGCGCAGACTTCTCTGAAAAGAAAAGACCCGGCAGCAGCAAATATTTCTTCATATATCAGAAGAAACACAGGTTATCCTGTCTATGATGATTCGGATATCATGTACTTTGCGGAAGCAAAAGACGGACTCGAAGCACAGCTTGCGGAGCTTGCAAAGGCAAAAAAATTTATTTTTATGGAGTACCACGCCATTCAGAATGAAAGAAGCTGGGCACGCATCCGTAAAGTACTTGAAGACCGGGTAAATGCCGGAGTTGAAGTCCGCGTTTTTTATGATGATATGGGAAGCATCGGATTTATAAATCTCGATTTCGCGAAAGACCTTGAAAGCAGAGGAATAAAATGCTGCGTGTTCAACCCGTTCTCCCACGGAATGAATTTCTTCCTTAACAACAGAGATCACAGGAAGATAACCGTAGTCGATGGTAAAGTCGGATTTACCGGCGGATATAATCTCGCGGACGAGTATTTCGGCCTCACTCACCCGTATGGTATGTGGAAGGATACCGGTGTAAGGATAGAGGGACCGGCTGTAAAAAGCCTTACGGCAACATTCCTCGAAATGTGGAATGCTTCAAATCCGGACTGCCATGACGATTTCAAAAAATATCTTCCGGATATTCCTTATGCGCAAAAAGAGAAAAATGCATTTATTGTCCCCTATGCCGATAATCCGATGGATGACATTCAGGCAGGTGAGGATGTTTATATAAATATGGTCTCAAAGGCGAATGATTATTGCTATTTTATTACGCCGTATCTTATCCTGTCCGACGAGCTGGCGCATGCGCTTCGCGTTGCCGCCATGAGAGGAGTGGATGTCCGCATAATCACGCCGGGAATTCCCGATAAAAAGATCGTTTACAGCCTTACACGTTCGTTTTATGCGGCTCTTGTTGACAGCGGAGTTCGTATTTTTGAGTGGACCCCGGGATTCTGCCATGCGAAAATGAGCATTGCCGACGGAAAAATGGCAACATGCGGCACCATAAATCTTGATTTCCGCAGCCTTTATCATCACTTTGAAAACGGCTGCTTCTTCAGCAATTGCAAGGCTGTTTCAGACATGAAGGCAGACTTTGACAGGACGTTTGAAGAGTGCCGGGAAGTAACGGAAGACTACAAGAACATAAAATTCTCTCCCAGAATGCTCATACTCATGCTGCTAAGGCTTTTCTCGGGACTGATGTAACATATTAAAAATAATTTAATATCGGTGAAAAAACTTCTTGCATTTAAAAAACAAGTATGTTAGTATAACCAAGCTGTATATCTATCAGCTAATTTCGGTCCGCGTAGGACTGTTGATAAATATCATTAAACGGAAGAGGTGAAAGAGATGAAAGAAGGAATCCATCCGGAGTATTATCAGGCAACAGTAACATGCAACTGCGGCAACACATACGTAACCGGTTCAACAAAAAAGGATATCCACGTTGAAATCTGTTCAAAATGCCATCCGTTCTATACAGGTCAGCAGAAAGCTGCACAGGCCCGCGGACGTATCGAGCAGTTCAACAAGAAGTATGGTCTTTAATTTGAGACAACTTAATAGCAAAATGATACGGGTTGAGGTTTGATATCTCAACCCTTTCATGTTTTCGGAGGTTTTTATGGGATGTAATTCCGGCATCGGCGGACAGGCAGTCATGGAAGGCATCATGATGCGCAACAAGGACAAATACGCGATCGCGGTCCGCAAGCCAGATGGAGGGTAAAAGTAGAAGCCTACAAGGCGGACAGAGCGGAGAAAAAGCTGCTTAAAATACCTGTTGTCAGAGGCGTTTTCAGCTTTATCGATTCTCTGGTAACAGGCATATCCTGCCTTATGTACTCCGCAACGTTTTACGAGGACGAGGAAGAAGAGGAAGAGCCGAAAAAATCCGGCAAGCCGGTAAAGGAGCTTACCGAGGCTGAAAAGCAGGCCAAAAAAGAAAAAGATGACAAGATCATGATGACGACAGCGCTCATCCTTTCGATCATCATGTCTGTTGCGATATTCGTCATGCTGCCTTATTTCCTCAGCAGTATTGTTGAGAAATGGGTATCATCAAAGGCGTTCGTTTCGTTTTTCGAGGCAGTTGTCAGAGTCATTATCTTTATCATATATCTTGTTCTGATATCGAGAATGAAGGATATACAAAGGACATTCCAGTATCACGGCGCAGAACACAAATGCATAAACTGCGTTGAACACGGCAAGGCGCTCACGATTGAGAACGTTCTTGCCAGCTCACGCCTCCATAAAAGATGCGGAACGAGCTTCCTGTTTTTCGTCGTTATCATAAGCGCGATCCTTTTCATGTTCATCCATGTCGAATCGCACCTTTGGAGGATCGTTATAAGGCTGCTTCTCGTTCCTGTCATTGCCGGCATCTCATTTGAAGTCATCCGCCTTGCCGGATCTTCTTCAAATCCGATAATAAGCGCTTTAAGCAAACCCGGCCTTGCGCTTCAGAAGCTTACAACGGGAGAACCCGACGCAAGTATGGCTGAGGTCGCTATCGCCGCTGTTGAGGCTGTTTTTGACTGGAAAGCATTTTTAAACGAAAATTTCGGAACGGATTATCATGACACGACGGTTTCCGAACGATATAAAGAAGCTGTAAGCGAGCTTAAGGAAACCTGCGGCGAAGAAGCTCAGAACGACGCATGGCTCATTATTTCAAAAGTAACCGGTCTCGATAAGACATCTTACGCAATGAACTCCGGAAAAGCACTTACAAGCGATCAGCTCCGCAGGATCGGAAAAATGGTCGACGAGCGCAAGAGCGGCAAGCCTGTCCAGCATATCACCGGGACAGCATATTTTTACGGCTACGAATTCAGAGTAACACCGGACGTTCTGATACCACGTTATGATACGGAAGTTCTTACGCACGAGGCCATAGAAAGACTCAGGTCCGACCCGGAAAAGAATACAGTCCTTGACCTTTGTACCGGAAGCGGCTGCATCGGAATAAGCATAAAAAAAGAACTGCCGAACGTAAGAGTTATTGCGTCCGATATTTCCGATAAGGCACTTAACATCGCGAGGACAAATGCCGCAAACTTAGGCGCCGCGGTGGAATTCATCGAAAGCGACCTCTTTGAAAATATTAATGAAAAATTCGATATGATCGTTTCAAATCCGCCGTATGTAAAAACAACGGAGAAGGATTCTCTCGATACGGAAGTCAAAGACCACGACCCCGAGCTTGCGCTTTACGCCGGCGAAGACGGCCTGGATTGTTACAGGAGGATCGCGGCCGAAGCAAAAGAGTATCTTAAAGAAGGCGGAATACTCGCTCTTGAGATAGGCTGTGATCAGGCGGAAGCCGTAAGCGGACTCCTTAAAGAAAACGGATTTGATAATATCGAAGTTTATAAAGATCTCGCCGGACTTGACAGAGTGATCATCGCCACGGGAGAGAAAAATGTTTGATAAGCTTGAAGATATAATAGCGCGCCTTGATGAGGTGCTGATGAGATTAAGTGAGCCTGACGCCGCAAGCGATCAGGCTTCTTTTCGTGAACTCTTAAAAGAGCAGGCAAAGCTGACTCCCATTGCCGAGACTTATACAGCCTACAAAAACGCGAAACAGACAATATCCGACGGCCTTGAAATGCTCGAAGAGGAAAAAGACGAAGACATGCGCGCCATGCTCAAAGAGGAGATCTCAGATGCCCGGGGCGAAGTTCAGAAGCTCGAAGAAGAGCTGAAAATACTTCTTCTCCCGACAGATCCAAACGATGAGAAAAACGTGATCGTCGAGATAAGAGCCGGTGCGGGCGGCGATGAGGCAGCTCTTTTTGCATATGAAATATACAGAATGCTTACAAAATACGCAGAAAACCGCGGATGGAAAAGCGAAATGATCAGTCTGAATGAGATAGGCATCGGAGGTTTCAAGGAAGTAACATTCCAGATAAACGGCAGCGGAGCCTACTCAAGGCTTAAATATGAGAGCGGAGTCCACAGAGTACAGCGCGTCCCCGAGACAGAGAGCGGAGGCAGGATCCATACCTCAACTATAACCGTTGCGATCATGCCCGAAGCGGAAGAGCTGGATTTTCATCTCGATCTTAACGAGTGCCGTTTTGATGTTTTCAGAGCATCCGGAAACGGCGGACAGTGCGTAAATACGACAGACTCTGCCGTACGACTTACACATATCCCGACCGGAATCGTTATTTCATGCCAGGATGAAAAGTCACAGCTGAAAAATAAAGATAAAGCACTTAAGGTCTTAAGATCCAGACTTTACGAAATGGAGCTGCAGAAAAAGCATGATGCCGAGGCAGCGGAACGCCGCAGCCAAGTCGGAACCGGCGACAGATCCGAAAAGATCCGCACATATAACTTCCCTCAGAGCAGAGTAACAGATCACAGGATCTCCTATACATCACACAGGCTCGACGGCTTCCTTGACGGCGATATGGACGAGATAATCGACAACCTTATCGCGGCAGACCGCGCCGAAAAGCTTGCAGGACAGGAATAATACTGATAAAATCAAAAATGGGTCGGAATCACTATCTGGCCGGAAGATATATATGGTGCTTTTGCCGCGCAGCGGCAGATGGGAGTAAAAATGGAAAATACAACACTGGTAATCATGGCAGCCGGTATAGGAAGCAGATTCGGAAAAGGAATAAAGCAGCTTACGCCGGTAGGCCCGTCCGGAGAGCTTATCATGGACTATTCCGTACATGACGCGATCGAAGCGGGCTTCAACAAGATAGTTTTTATCATAAGAAAAGATATAAAAGACGAATTTGACCGCCTTATCGGACAGCGAATCGCACAGGTTGCCGATATAGACTATGTATTCCAGGAGCTGGACGACCTTCCGGAAGGCTTTACATGTCCGCCGGACCGCACAAAGCCGTGGGGTACAGGCCAGGCAGTCCTTTGCTGCAAGGGTGTCGTAAAAGGAAAATTCGCCGTAGTCAACGCCGATGATTATTACGGAAAAGAGCCATATGCGCTTCTTCATGACTTCCTTACAAAAGAGTCTTCAAGCGATGACCCGCGCATGCAGATCTGTGCCGCAGGCTTCCGCCTAGGAAATACACTCAGCGAAAACGGCGGTGTAACAAGAGGTGTATGCAAAGTTGCCGAAGACGGCAGCCTTGTCGGAATCGATGAGACGAAAAATATTATAAAAACAGAAGAAGGAGCAGCCGTTCTCAAAGAAGACGGAACAAAAACCCCGCTTGATCCCGAAAATATGGTTTCCATGAATATGTGGGGATTCCCGGAGAATTTCATCGACGTCCTTGAAAAGGGCTTTAAGGAATTCCTTGAAAGACTGGAGCCCGGTGATATCAAGACGGAATATCTTCTCCCGATCTATATTGACGAGCTTCTTAAAGCCGACAAAGCGAAAATTTCCGTTCTTCCCACAAACGAGACCTGGTTCGGAGTTACATACCAGGAAGATAAGGATTCCGTTATAGAAGCCTTTAAAAAGCTTGTTGCGGAAGGAAAATACAAAAAAGATCTTTATGCCTGATCACCAAGGCGGAAAGGACACAGCGTAAGATGTCACTTAGGACAGCAAAAGTCTTAAGCATAATAATGACCATATTTGCACTGACCCTGACGGGCTGCATGGAGGACACAGACTCCGGCGCTTACGACAGGGCTGTTGCTGCGCTCGAAGCAGATGATTATGACACAGCGCTGGCCGAATTCCGCACAGCGGCAGACACCGATAAACGCGTAACTGAAAGCTATCGCGGACAGGGAATCGTTTATTACGAAAAGGGCGATTACGAAACGGCCCTGAGTTTTTTTGAACTCAGCCTTTCAAACATGAAATACAAAAATGAAGAATTTACCGAGGACGTATTATTTTACGAAGCGGAATGCTTGAAAGAGATGGGAGACACCGACAAGGCAAAGGAAATATACGAGCAGCTCACAGAGGGGTCTTCCCCGGCTCAGGCATATGTTCTTCTTGGCGCGCTCTGCTGCAGCGACGGTGATGAAACCGGAGCAGAGGATGCTTTTAACAACGCAATTTCAATGGAAGACGCCGGATATGAAACATATATCATGATCTATGACGCCTTAAAGGATGTCCACAGAGAGGCGGATGGCGCCGAATATCTTGAAAAAGCCCTGGATCTGACACCGTCAACAGAGGAAGATTATGTTCTTCTCGGTCGTATCTGTTATTATCTCGAAGATTATGATAAAGCCCGCGACGCGCTCAGCACAGCAATAGATATGGGCAGTATCGACGCCCTTGCGCTTCAGGGAGCGATCTGCCTTGAAACAGGGGATATCCCGGAAGCAAAAGCTCTTTACCTTGACGCGCTTAATGCCGGAGCGGATGAAGCGCTTTGCTTTAACGGACTGGCCCTTTGTATGGCTGAGCTCGGAGATTTTGCGGATGCCCTTTCTTATATAAACCAGGGCCTTGAGGCAAATGATTCCGGAATGAGGAGAGATCTTCTTTTCAACAGGATGGTCATTTACGAAAAAATGAATGACTACACATCCGCAAAAGCGGAAGCGGAAGAGCTTCTGGCACTTTATCCTAATGACGAAGAGATCAAAAACGAGTATAAATTTCTTGCACATGCATGAAAATATATGAGCTGCTGTTGACCGGCGGTGCAGAAAATGTGCGGCCGTCGAAAAAAGTTTAAAGGAAAAATAAATGGATATGTATATAACCCTGGCGCTGACAGCGCTGGTGCCTGTACTGCTTTCAATTTCATTATACGCACTGGAGAAATTCACATCCTTCGGTAAGCTTAGCTATGCCTGGCGTCAGGTTATTATAGGTGTTGCTTTCGGCTGCTCTGCTATTTATGCAACGGAGTTTGGCGTAGACATAGGCGGCGCCGTTGGAAATGCAAGAGATGCTTCGCCGATATGCGCGGCTCTTATATTCGGCGGCCCCGCAGGCATTATTGCCGGAGCTATCGGCGGCGTTGAAAGATGGTTCGCGGTGTATTGGGGCGCAGGATATTATACAAGACTTGCCTGCTCGCTGAGCACAGCTATAATCGGCGTCGGCGCAGCTGCAATGCGCAAATTCATGTTTGACAATAAAAGACCGGGCTTCATTATAGGACTCGCTATCGGCATAGTTGCCGAAGTGTTCCATATGACAATGATCTTTTTCACAAATATGAGCGACTCGGAGGCAGCGTATGAGGTTACCCGGATCTGTACGCTTCCGATGGTATCTGTCAACGCGGCCGCTGTTATGGTAGCCCTGATCCTGGTTGCACTTCTTTCCAAAAAGACAAAGAAAAAAGCAAAATACAAAAAAATAGCGCAGAAGGTCCAGTCAAGACTTCTTATTGCAATATTAATTGCTCTGGCTGCGACGACAACATTTACATATCTCGTGCTTAAATCGAGCGTAAGATCAGACCTTGAGACAGAATTTGAACTGAATATTACGGATGTCGAAGCCGAGATCAATGATGAGGCAAATGAAAAACTCAGAAGGACAGCCTGGGCAGTAGCGGCCCTGGTGGATAAAGATACTACCGATGACGAGCTTAAAGATATCGCGTCCGAGATAGGCGTATCGGAGATCAATCTTATAGATAAGAACGGAATCATCTTTGCGTCAACGAACCCGGATTATGTCGGATTTGATATGGGTGAGGGTGCGCAGTCGGCCGAATTCCTTACACTTTTGAGCGCGGACGGAGATTATGTTCAGGAGTACCGCCACACATCGTATGATTCTTCGGTATGGGCAAAATACGCAGCCGCATCAACAAACTTCGGCATGGTCCAGACTGCATATAACGATACTAAATACCACAACGTACTTAACCAGCAGGTAAGCGATCTTACCGAGCACAGACGTATCGGTGAGAGCGGATTTATGCTGATCCTGGACTCTAAAGGCAATATTGTAAGCTATCAGCAGGGCCAGGATAAGAGCGCACTTCAAACCAATGATCTGATGGACGCCATGAGCGCCGAAGAGGAGATCGAAGTATTCCATCACGATATAGGCGGCGAGGATACATACTGCATGTATGGAATCACGGAAGGCTATTATATATTCGCCGCGGAGCCGAAAGCGGAAGCAATGTACAATATGTACATGGAACTCTATGTTAATATTTTCATGGAGATCCTGATATTTGCCCTGCTTTATGCTATTGTTTACTTCATCCTCAAGATACAGGTCGTTGCGAAAATTTATAATATCAATGATTCCCTCGGCAAGATCACGGGCGGCAATCTTGATGAGAAGATAAATGTAAGAAACAGCAGCGAATTCGCTTCACTGTCCGATGACATCAACAGCACGGTCGATACGCTTAAAAATTATATTGCGGAGGCTGCGGCAAGGATCGACAAGGAACTGGAATTTGCCAGAAACATCCAGGCTTCGGCACTTCCGAGTACTTTCCCGCCGTTCCCGGAGAAAACAGAGTTTGAGCTGTTTGCCACTATGGCGACCGCAAAAGAAGTCGGCGGCGATTTCTATGATTTCTACATGATAAGCGAAACAAAGCTCGGCGTTCTTATTGCGGATGTTTCAGGCAAGGGAATACCGGCGGCCATGTTTATGATGCGGGCAAAGACCGCTATCAAGGATTTCGTTGAGAGCAGAATGCCGGTCGAGGAAGTATTCACAAAGGCAAATGAAAAGCTTTGCGAAGGCAATGACGCCGGAATGTTTGTAACAGCATGGCTCGGAGTTCTCGATATTGAAACAGGGCACATGGTATTTGCAAACGCAGGCCACAATCCGCCGTGCCTCAGACACGCGGACGGCAGCTTTGAGCTCTTCAGGTCAAGACCGGGCCTTGTACTCGCCGGAATGGAAGGCATAAAGTACAAGAGACAGGAAGTTGATCTTGAACCCGGTTCAGTTCTCTTCCTCTACACGGACGGAATAACAGAATCATCAAATATCGAGCATGAGCTTTATGGTGAGCCGCGTCTCCTTGATTGCCTTAATGCTCATCACGATGCGGCAATGGATGAGCTCTGCAAAGCTGTCAAAGAATCAACGGATGAGTTCGCCGGAGAAGCACCGCAGTTTGATGATATGACTATGCTTGCGCTCAAGTATTTCGGACCGAAAAATAAAGCCGATTAAAAGACCGGGTCTGACGTATCAGAAAAAGCAACGAAAAAAATTAAAAAAAAATCAAAATAAGGGTTGACATTTAAAGTGTCAACCCTTATACTGACACTGTAGTTAGCAAGAGCTAACTGATGCTGATCCTCCAACCATCATCATTAGACTCCTGACATACCGCCGGCATAAGTTGGCAAGCCGGCACTCAACCGTTCATAGCGGAGGTGCCAAGTGGTCCCGGCCTGTATGACCACAGCACCGGATAGTCATTCGCAAATTCGGGCTCGCGGATGATTATTTTAAAAGGCTTCGGTTAGCTTTAACTAACTAAGATAGTGTAGACCAATACGTGAAAAAACGAGCAGGAAATGGGCTTCCTGCTCGTTTGCGTTGCGAAAAAATTTCTTTCGCGGAGATGAAACGATTAAATGCAAGCATGCAAGGCCACGCAATATCAGGGATGCATTGACAACTACAATCTGTTTTTGTACAATGACGCGGTAAGTAAAAATTCCGGATAGGAGAGCAGTTTATGGACAATTATCTTATTTATACCGATTCCGCAGCGGATCTTCCCGCTCATGTTTATAAAGAATATGATCTTCGCATCGTTCCGATGGATTATGTTTTAAACGGACAGAACATAACATTCCACACGGAAGCCCCCGATCATGACCAGTGCTGCGACAAGCTTTTCGATGCGCTTCGCGGCGGTGATGCCGACGTTCACACAACACAGATCACACCATATATTTATCTCGAGTCCTGGACGAAGGAAATGGAAGCCGGAAACGACATCCTCTATCTTTCGTTTTCTTCGGGCATGTCTGCAACATATGACAATGCCTGCATCGCGGCAAAGCAGCTCATGGAGGATTATCCGGGCCGCAAGATCATAGTTGTTGACACATTATCCGCAACACAGGGACAGGGCGTATTTGTTCACGCTGCCCTTATCAACCGCGCAAACGGCATGACAATGGAAGAAAACGAAGCATGGCTCCTTGAAAAGAGACCCTATGTTTGCCACCGCTTCATGGTAGGCGACCTTCATTATCTCCATAAAGGCGGCCGCGTATCCGCAACGAGCGCCGTTGTCGGTTCAATGCTCAATATCAAGCCGATCCTTATCATTGACGATGAAGGAAAGCTTGAAGTCGTTCAGAAGGCCCGCGGCGAGAAAAAAGCCATAAAATCACTTGTACAGGGATATAAAAATGAAATGGGCGTAGAGGGCGTTCCGAAGCTTGTTTACGTCGGTCACACATCTCTTTACGAGCAGGCTGAGGAGATCAAAAAAATGATCGAGGAAGTTGCCGAAGAAGGAACAATTGTCGAGACAGTAAACCTCTCACCGATCATCGGCGCCCATATCGGATCTTCATTTTTCAGCGTATGCGGCTGGGGATTCCACCGCAAGGAAGCAAACTGATCCACAAGGAGTAACGATTTTAAATGAGAAGACGAAGAAGCCCCCTGCCCATAATACTGTGCCTCATTGTCGTGGCAGCAGTTGTTGGTGTGGGTGGCTTTTTTATGAGCAAAGGCGGCCTTGGCGGCCGAACCGTAAATAAAAGTGAATATTTCGGCGTAACGGATGATGATTCGGCGGTTGTTATAGTGGATGATGTTATATCTGAAACAAAAGCACTTATAAAGGACGGAAAATATTACCTTCCTTATGACGCGGTCCGTGATATAGACGCTGCGTTTTATTACGACGAAGGAAACAAAATGCTCCTTATCACAATGCAGAATGAGGAGGTTTCTTTAGGTGCCGACGACCCGTCAGGCGACCTGTACATCGACAGTGACGGTAATATTTTTATATCAGAGGAATTTATCGGAAAATATGCCGCAATGGAGGCTCAGACTTATGAGGACCCCGCAAGGCTTGTGATATATACAGGCTCTTATAAAGCGGAGACTTTGCGAGTCACGAAAAAAACAAAGCTGCGGACGGAAGCAGGTTCGTCAAAGGACGTGCTTACGGAGCTTGAGATCGGGAACGAACTCTCGCTTAAAGACAGTGATATCGACGGATGGTATCACGTGTCTACGGCAGATGGCTTTACCGGCTATGTAGATGCTGAGTGCACTGCGCTGACAGGTCAGGAAAAGACCTGTACGGCAGAAAGCAAAACGGATTTTGAAAAGCTGAGCTTCGGAAAAACAGTTTCACTCGTATGGCATTGGGCGGATAATGAGATAAATAACGCCGATATGGAAAATCTTCTTGCCGGAAGCGAGGGCATAAACGTCATTTCTCCGACCTGGTTCCAGATCGCCGATTCCCTCGGAACGGTCAGTTCGACCGCCGATCCGACGTATTGCGAAAGAGCGCACGCCCTGGGGATTTCCGTGTGGGCGGCTTTGAAGGACGATGACGTCAGCGGAAATAAGAGCGCCGGCGAAGTCCTTATGAACACGGAACTCAGAAAGCATGTCGTTGATCAGCTGATAAACTATTGCGTTGAACTTGGCTGTGACGGCATAAATATTGATATAGAAACCCTTCAGGAAGACGAAGCTCCGGCTTATATTCAGTTCCTGCGTGAGCTTTCGGTAAAAACGCATGAGCATGGGCTTATATTATCTGTCGACAATTACGTTCCGACATATACAAAATTTTATCACAGATATGCGCAGGGAGCGGCCGTCGACTATCTGATCGTTATGGGATATGACGAGTATACCAGCGTTTCCGACAGCGCCGGACCGACAGCTTCCATCGGATTCGTCAGGGACGGTATTGAGGCAACTCTGACAGAGGTTCAGCCCGGGCAGGTCATTCTCGGTGTTCCTTTCTTTACAAGAACGTGGACAGAGGAGCTCGGAACAGGCTCGCTTTCAACAAATAACGTAAGCATGCAGGCAGGCAGAGAATTTGCCGAAGAAAATAAAATAGAGCTTTATTGGGACGCTGAAAGCGGATATAATATGGGTACATCCGAAGACGGCAGCTACAGATACAGCATATGGCTGGACGATGCGGATTCGCTTGCTGAAAAATTAAAGCTGGTTTCCGAATATTCCCTTGCGGGAGCCGCAGGCTGGAGACTCGGAAATGAAGACAGCACCATATGGAATGTAT
>R11__coassemble_929_pt1 | contig 17628 bp, 16 predicted proteins | sample R11__metabat2_low_PE_003 | metagenome-assembled genome bin R11 | reverse complement strand
CTTCAGATGTCGCTTCTCGATGCTAAAAAGATCGATGAGAAATACGAGATCGGGGATACCGTAAGAATCCCGATCCAGTCAAGAGAATTCGGAAGAATTGCTACAAAGAACGCTAAAAACGTTATCCTTCAGAAGATCCGTGAAGAAGAACGCAGATCTATTTATAACAGATATTATCAGAGCGAGCACACTATTGTCAGCGGCATCGTTCAGAAAAATAACGGCAAGACCGTAGTAATTAATCTCGGAAGAGCCGACGGAATCCTTACGGAAGCCGAGATGATCAGAGGCGAGAACTTAAGACCGCAGCAGAGGATCAAGGTTTATGTAACAGAAGTTAAGGATACTCCGAAAGGACCCAGGATCCTTGTTTCAAGAAGTAATGCGGAGCTTGTAAAACGCCTTTTTGAAGCTGAAGTAGAAGAGATCAGAGACGGCACGGTAGAAATCGTAAGCATCGCGCGTGAAGCCGGTTCAAGAACAAAGATGGCTGTTTACAGCAATGATCCGGACGTAGACGCAGTAGGCGCATGCGTCGGAATGAACGGCATCCGAGTAAGCGCAGTAGTTGATGAGTTAAGCGGCGAGAAGGTCGATATTATCAACTGGAACGAAAATCCGGCCCTTCTTATTGAAAACGCTCTTTCTCCGGCAAAGGTGATCACAGTACTTGCCGATCCGGATGAGAAAGACGCCATCGTTATCGTACCTGACCACCAGCTTTCACTTGCCATCGGTCGTGAAGGACAGAACGCAAGACTTGCGGCAAAGCTTACAGGTTTCAAGATCGATATCAAGAGCGAATCACAGGCTCAGGAAGAAGGAATATTCGACGAGTATTTCGGCGACGATGATGAAGAGACCGAAGAATATGACGAAGCAGATACAGCTGCAGAAGAGGAAGCCTGAGAAAACAGGTGAACGATATGGAAAACAGAAAGCCTGAAAGAACCTGCTGTGCCTGCAGGAGCGTCAAAGCAAAAGAAAGCCTGATCAGGATCGTAAGGCTCCCCGAAGGCGGAACAGCCGTGGACGTTAAGGCAAAAGAAAACGGCAGAGGCGCCTATATCTGCAGAAACGAAGATTGCCTGAAAAAAGCAATAAAGTGCAGGTCAATTGAACGATCCCTCGGAGCCTCCGTGTCAACAGAAACATATGAGGCGCTGCAAAAGGAGATAGCGGGATAATGCAGGACAAAGTACTTTCCATGATAGGCCTGGCAGCAAGAGCACGAAAGCTTGCAAGCGGTGAATTTGCAGTACTTGAATCAATAAAAAAGGGGACAGCAAAGCTCGTGATCGTCGCGAATGATGCATCACCCAATACCATAAAAAAGTTTGCCGACAAATGCTCTTATTACGGGGTTGAGCTTCTCAAGGTCTCGGATAAAGAAAACCTGGGACATATCCTCGGAAAAGAAGAAAGAGCGGCAGCAGCGATAACAGATGAGGGATTCGCTGCGGCAATATTGAAAAAAACAGATAGTCTGAATAATAAATAAAGAAGGATATAAGCCTATGAGCACAAACAACGAAGAAACATTAAATAAGACGGCTGATGGTTCTAAAGAAGCACCAAAAAAGAAAAAGAAGAATATCATAGCTGTTATGCGTCCGCAGAACGCGGCAAGCAAGACTGTAAGGAATATCGCGTCGCAGACTCCGAAAAAGACTGCAGAGCCGGCTCCGGAACAGACTCCCGCCGCAGAACCTGCGAAGAAAAAGATCAAAGTATACAGAAAGGCTGACGGAACTCTTGTTACTGCAGACGGCAGGATAGTTAAACGCGCTCCGAAACCGGCAGACGCTCAGCAGGAAACTGCGGCAGCTGCGGAGAAAGAGACTGCAAAACCTGCTGAGACAGCTCCGGCTCCCGAAAAAGCAGCAGAATCGGCAAATACAGCAGAGCCTGTAAAAGCAGCTGAAGCCGTTAAACCGGCAGAGGCAGTAAAAGAAGCAGCCCCGGCAGCAGAAAAAGAGACGGCTAAACCGGTTGAAGCGGCAGCGGGAAAAGCTGAAGCGCCTGCGAAAGCAGAAGAACCGGCAAAGGGATCCGCTCCCGAAAAAGCAGCAGAACCGGTAAAGGAAGTCGCTCCGGCAAAACAGGCTCAGAATCCGGCAAGAACGAATAATCAGTCTTCCGACAGACCGGCAAGACAGTCTCAGGACAGAAAAGAATATCCTTCAAGAAACAGAGATCAGCAGGGCAGAAACTCAGGAAACAGAGGAGACCGCCCGGCAAGAGACTCACGTCCTTCATCAGACAGAGGACAGAACAGAAACGGTGACCGTTCAAGGACCGGAGGTGCTCCCGGCCGCGACGGACGTCCGTCATTTGACAGAAATTCAAGACCCGGTGACAACAGAAACGGCCGCCCGGCAGGAAACGGCCAGAACAGAGGCTACGCCGGAAAAGATGCTCCGGAAGGACAGAACAGACGTCCCGCACAGCAGAACGGCCAGCGCAGAAACAACGTTTCAGCCGCTCCGGCACCGGATATCAGCTCAAAGAAGCCGGGCAGAAATATCGGCAACAAGGGCAAGGACAAAAACAAGGATGCTCTTCGCGAGAACAAGTTTACAAACGACAGAACACCCGGCAGCAGCAATCGCCCGAATCAGAGCCGCAAGCAGGGACACAATATCCCGAAGGCCCTCCAGAAGCCTGTCCACAAGGCTGTAGAGGAAAAGAAAGAAGAGCAGATCAAGGAGATCACGATCCCCGAGAAGATCACTATTAAGGATCTTGCGGATAAGATGAAGATGCAGCCTTCTGTTATCGTTAAGAAGCTTTTCCTTGAAGGAAAGATGGTCACGGTAAATCAGGAGATCGAATACGATGAAGCTGCGGACATCGCTCTTTCATTTGACATCCTTGCCGAAATGGAAGAAAAAGTCGATGTGATCGAAGAGCTTCTCCGAGAAGAAGAGGAAGATCCGGATACACTTACACCCAGACCGCCTGTTGTCTGCGTAATGGGACATGTTGACCATGGTAAGACTTCTCTCCTCGACGCCATCAGAGATACTCATGTAACAGACAGAGAGGCCGGCGGCATCACACAGCATATCGGTGCATATGTCTGCGAGATCAACGGCCAGAAGATCACATTCCTTGACACACCGGGACACGAAGCCTTCACGGCAATGCGTATGCGAGGCGCAAACTCAACAGATATTGCGATCCTCGTCGTTGCCGCTGATGACGGTGTTATGCCTCAGACAGTCGAGGCCATCAGCCATGCAAAAGCAGCCGGCGTAGAAGTTATCGTTGCTATCAACAAGATCGATAAGCCGGGCGCAAATGTAGACAGAGTAAAGCAGGAGCTCATGGAATACGAGCTCGTACCCGAAGAGTGGGGCGGCAGTACGGTATTCGTACCTGTTTCCGCAAAGACTCACGAAGGACTTGACAACCTTCTCGAAATGATCCTTCTTACATCGGAGGTCATGGAGCTTAAAGCAAACAAGAACAGAAAAGCCAGAGGCCTTGTACTTGAGGCCAAGCTTGATAAGGGCAAAGGACCTGTTGCCAATGTTCTTATCCAGAAGGGTACTCTTAAAGTCGGCGATTATATCGCAGCCGGCGCATGCTCAGGTAAAGTCCGCGCCATGATGGATGAAAAAGGCCGCAATGTTAAGACTGCCGGTCCGTCAACACCGGTTGAGATACTCGGACTTAACGGCGTTCCGAACGCAGGAGAGATCATTGTTTCAACAGATTCCGATAAGGAAGCGAAAAACTTCGCCGCAACATTTGTTTCCGAAAACAAATCAAAGCTTGTCGAAGATACAAAAGCAAGAATGTCTCTCGACGATCTGTTCAGCCAGATTCAGGAAGGCAGCTTGAAGGAACTCAACATCGTTGTAAAAGCCGATGTACAGGGCTCTGTAGAGGCTATGAAGCAGTCACTGCTTAAGCTTTCAAACGAAGAAGTGCTTGTAAAGATCGTCCATGGCGGCGTAGGCGCCATCAACGAATCCGATGTTACACTTGCCGCAGCATCAAACGCTATCGTTATCGGTTTCAATGTCCGTCCGGATGCAACAGCGAAGACCATCGCCGAGCAGGAAGGCGTAGACATGAGACTCTACAAAGTCATCTACCAGGCGATCGAGGATGTGGAAGCTGCCATGAAGGGCATGCTCGATCCGATCTTCGAGGAGAAGGTCATCGGCCATGGCGAGATCCGTATGATCTTCAAGGCATCGGGTGTAGGAAATATCGCCGGAAGCTATGTGCTTGACGGCTACTTCCAGAGAGGCTGCTCTGTACGTATCTCAAGAGAAGGCAAGCTCATCCACGAAGGCAAGCTCGCATCACTCAAGAGATTCAAGGATGACGTAAAAGAAGTCAAGGCCGGATTCGAGTGTGGTCTCGTATTCGAAGATTTCGACGCTATCGAAGAACTTGACCAGATAGAAGCATATATTATGGTAGAGGTACCAAGGTAAGTAAATGCGTAAAAACAGTGTAAAACATTCAAGAGTAAACGCGGAAGTCCAGAGGGCCTTAAGCGCGATCATAAGAGAAGAAGTCCATGATCCCAGAGTCGGGATCATGACTTCGGTTTCCGGTGTTGACGTCGCAACGGACCTGAAGACCTGTAAAGTCCGCATCAGTGTTCTCGGCAGCGAAAAGGAAAGAGAGGATACAATGGCCGCGATCAATAAAGCGTCAGGCTTTATAAGGTCACGCCTTGCCTCAAAGCTTAATCTTCGCAACACGCCGGAGCTTACATTTATCAGCGACGATTCCATCGAATACGGAATCATGATGTCATCAAAGATCGATAAGGTCATGGATGAAATGCCCGAAAGAGAAGATGAGGAAGAAAATGAAGAGTATTGAAGAACTCATCGGTGACGCCAAAAGAATAGCTATCACGGGTCATGTCAGTCCGGATGGAGACTGCATGGGCTCCTGTCTCGGCCTGTGGAATTATTTAACAGATAATTATCCTGATATCACAGCTCATGTATATCTTCAGCAGCCGAGAGAAGATCTTATGTTCATGCCCGGCGCTGACGGGATAAAGACAAAGTGGGAAGGCGAGAGATATGATCTTCTTATCCTTTTGGATATCAGCACCCTTACAAGAGTTGATTCCGGCAGAGAGCTCATCGCGATCACGGAGAAAAAGATCTGCTTCGACCACCACTTCACAAACAAAGGTGAGGGCTTCGACTGGATAGACAATGATCCCGATGCCAGCTCTGCAAGTGAGGTCATCTTCAGATATCTTGATAATGATAAAATATCAAAAAACTGCGCAACGTGTCTTTATACGGGCATCGTTCACGATACCGGCGTTTTCCAGTATCAGGCTACATCTCCGGATACGATGAGGGCGGCCGCTGTGCTTATGGAAAAAGGCGTGGATTTTACAAAAATAATCGACGAATCATTTTTCCAGAGGTCATTTATTCAGGCAAAAATACTCGGCGAAGTTCTCGAAACGGCAGAGCTTATCTGCGGCGGCAATCTTGTTGTCAGCCAGCTTTCAAGATCCCGCAGATTTAAATTCGGAGTAAAAACCGCTGATCTTGACGGAGTTGTCGGCGAGCTTCGAAATACAAAAGAAGCCGACACGGCTATGTTTATATATCAGCTTGACGACGGAGCATGGAAAGTAAGCCTCCGCTCAAGAAATATAGTAGATGTCAGCGCTGTTTGCGCGAAATTCGGCGGCGGCGGCCATATAAGAGCATCAGGCTGCAGATTTGACTGTGACGTCGAAGAATTAAAAAGACTCGTTATACCCGAGATCGAAAAGCAGCTTAAAGACGCGGGAGTTTTATGAACGGAATCATAAATGTATACAAAGAAGCCGGCTACACATCATTTGATGTCGTAGCCAGGCTTCGCGGAATATTAAAACAGAAAAAGATCGGTCATCTGGGAACACTGGATCCGGCAGCCTGCGGCGTATTGCCCGTTGCCCTGGGGAAGGCGGCGAAGCTGACCGAATTTTTTCATGATGACAGAAAAACGTATGTTGCCGATCTTCTCCTCGGACAAACGACGGATACACTGGATTGCGAAGGAACTGTTCTTTGCGAAAAAGAAGTGAATCGTACCCAGGATGAGATACGTGAATGTATTGAATCTTTTAAAGGAGATATGATGCAGGTGCCTCCGATGTACTCGGCTTTGAAAAAGGACGGAAAACGCCTTTACGAGCTTGCGAGAAAAGGCATCGAGGTAGAAAGAGAAGCACGCCCGGTAACATTTTTTGATATAAAGATCTTAAGCATTGACATTCCTTACGTGCGGTTTGAAGTAACGTGTTCAAAAGGTACATATATTCGATCCTTATGCAGTGATATAGGTGAAAAGCTTGGATGCGGCGGATGTATGAGCAAGCTCCTTCGCACAAAAACATGCGGCTTCGACATCGAAAATGCTCTGACTCTTTCGCAGATAGAAGAGAAACGTGACTGCGGAATGATCGACGAGGTCGTTATTCCGATGGAAAAGCTTTTTCCGGAGATGCCGGACATAAAAACGGCTGCGGGAGCGGACAAGGCAGCACATAACGGAAATGCCATCTGTATGAACCTGCTTGAAGGAAAAAAGCCGGCGCCGGGGCAGCTTTTCAAGCTTTATGACTCGGCAGGAATTCTCATAGGAATATATAAAGCACCGGAAAAAGACGGAAAAAATGTCTGTACTCCGGAAAAGATGCTTTATGAAACAGGGAACTGAAAAGTTGAAATATATAAATGATATTAACAATATAACCACAAGCGGCAGAACTGTTATTGCCATCGGAAAATTTGACGGTGTTCACAGAGGACATCAGGCATTACTGTCACGCGTCATGGAAATTTCACGGGCGGAGAGTCTCATCAGCACTGTCCTCACATTCAGCGGCCAGCCGGTTTCGCTTGTAAAAGGAATAAAGACTGCGGTATGCATGACCGGTAAAGAAAGAAGCGCCATGATCGAAAGCTTCGGTATCGATCAGATGGTGGAGCTGACATTTGACGAATCTCTTATGAATATGTCCGCAGAGGATTTTATTGACGAGATACTGATCGGAAAGCTTAATGCAGGCGCGGTCGTTGCAGGTGAAGATCTGTCTTTCGGGAAAAACAGGCGCGGAAACGCCGGTATGCTCCTTGAAAAAGCGAAAGAGAAAGGATTTATCTGCGAGATAATTCCCAAGGTCATGGACGGAGACCGCGAAATAAGCAGCACATATGTACGCGAAGAGATCCGTGCCGGAAGAATGAAAAAAACCGCGGAGCTTCTTGGCTTTCCTTATTTTATATCCGGTACCGTAAAAAAAGACCGCAGAGTCGGACACACTATCGGGTTCCCGACTCTGAACCTTTTCCCGGATGAGGAAAAGCTGCTTCCGCCCTTCGGAGTGTACGCGTCGGAAACTGTATTTGACAATAAAAAATACGTCAGTATAACAAATATCGGCACAAGACCGACTTACGGGCTTGACAAAGTATGTGTTGAAACGTATATACTGGATTACAGCGGTGACCTTTACGGAAAAGACGTAAGAGTGGACATAATGGAATTTATGCGTCCTGAAATAAAATTCGAGAGTGAAGACGCTTTAAAGAAACAGATAGCACGGGATACGGAAAACAGAAGATCTGTTTGAAAGCAAGGCAAAAAGGAGAAAAAGATGGAAGAATACATTACGCCGGAGATCGAAGTGATAACATTTGAGGCTGAGGACATCGTTACTTCTTCGCCGAACGCAGGGGATAACGAAATACCGTACGGCGGCAATTAAAAGTTGATCAAAAAAGGCAGGTGCGATCGATAATTCGGGCACCTGCCTTTTTTTCTTTGCGATATTAACGGATCTGCTTATCCAGCTCTTCACGCAGATATTCATTTGTTATTTTAATATACGTTCCTTTCATTCCGCTGGAGCGTGAAACGATTACATCGGCGCTTTCAAGCTTTCTGATCGCATTTATAATGACGGAGCGCGTGATGCCTGTGGCCTCGGCTATCTTGCTCGTAATAAGGATAGCCTCATCTCCTTCAAGCTCGGCAACAATGCATTTTGCAGCCTGATACTCGGAAAGGGATAAAGAGGCAACAGCGTTTTTTACATTGCTTTGTTTACGCTGATCTTCAATAAGATCTTCACTTTCGGACCTTAATATCTCGAGGCCGACAACAGTTGTCGCGTATTCGCAGAGGATAATGTCATCAACATCGTAGGGGATAAATTTGCGGTAAAGGATGATCGTTCCGAACCGTTCTCCGGAGATCTCTATCGGATTGACCATAGCGCAGAAGCCGTTTGATTCTTCAGGGTCAAAGCCGAGCGTTGCCGGAACGATGTTTTCAACGGAAAGGATATTCAGGAGCCTCTCATTAAGCTCGGGGGCTATGCGGGTGCCGACTTCGGAGGTCAGCAGGGTCGTGAGCTCGTCAACGTCATCACATTTAAAAGAGCCGAGCACTTTGCCTTTGCTGCTGAGAACGAGCATGTTTGAAGAAAGGCATCCGCCCATGATCTCACAAATGTCGCTGAAAACGAGCTTTGACTGCTTATTATTATGAAGCAGTTTATTGATTTTTTTTATTCTGTCAAGAAGCTGTACACTCATTTATACAAATTCTCCTTTCATGGGGGAATATATCTGTAATTATCTGACATATTATCACATACCCTAAAATAAAACAACACAAGTGCATCAATTCGTCAAATTGCAAAGAAGTTTTGTACAAAACTTTGCAGAAGGAGCAGATGAAAGCAAAATGGTTTTGACGACGGCAAAAAAGTTGTCAGCAACGGGAGCAAAATTCACAAAATGTTTATGTTTTCCGCTTGACAATAATGGAAAAATTTTCTATTATATCAGCGTTGAGTAGCACTCGAAGACGATGAGTGCTAATAAATAAAAGCATTATTCTTTTAAGGAGGCAAATATAATGAAGTTAGTACCGTTAGGAGACAGAGTAGTTCTTAAGCAGTTTGAAGCAGAAGAGACAACAAAGTCAGGCATCATTCTTTCAGCTAAGTCACAGGAAAAACCGCAGGAGGCAGAAGTTATCGCTGTCGGCCCCGGAACAGATGACGTAAAGATGGAAGTTAAAGTCGGCGATGTCGTAATCTATTCAAGATACGCAGGCACTGAGGTTAAACTTGACGGCGAAGAATATATCGTTGTAAGACAGGCAGACATTCTCGCAACTATCGCAAAATAATCAATCATTTTAAGGAGAACTAAAAAAATGGCAAAAGATATTAAATATGCAGCAGACGCACGTGCGGCACTTCTTGCCGGCGTTGACAAACTTGCGGATACAGTTCGTGTAACACTCGGACCGAAAGGAAGAAACGTAGTACTTCAGAAGCAGTATCGTACACCCGTTATCACAAATGATGGTGTAACGATCGCAAGAGATATCGATCTTGAAGATCCGTACGAAGACATGGGCGCACAGCTCATCAAGGAAGTTGCTTCAAAGACAAATGATGTAGCCGGTGACGGAACAACAACAGCATCTGTTCTCGCACAGGCAATGATCCATGAAGGAATGAGAAATATCGCAGCAGGCGCTAACCCGATCATCCTCCGTAAGGGCATGAAGAAAGCAACAGACAAGACAGTAGAACTTATCGCCGGAATGAGCAGCGAGGTTCAGGGCAAGGATCAGATCACAAGAGTTGCCGCTGTTTCTTCAGGAGATGAAGCCGTTGGTCAGCTCGTAGCGGATGCTTTCGAGAAAGTTACAACAGAAGGCGTTATCACTATCGAAGAGTCAAAGAGCACAAATACAGAGCTTGACGTTGTAGAAGGTATGCAGTTCGACCGCGGATACATCTCAGTTTACTTCTGCACAGACGCTGAGAAGATGGAAGCTGTTCTCGAGAATCCATATATCCTCATCACAGACAAGAAGATCAGCAATATCCAGGAGATCCTTCCTGTCCTTGAGCAGATCGTTCAGTCAGGTTCAAGCCTTCTCATCATCGCTGAAGATGTTGAAGGCGAAGCTCTTTCAACACTTATTGTCAACAAGCTCCGCGGAACATTCAAAGTTGCAGCTGTTAAGGCACCGGGCTTTGGCGACAGAAGAAAAGACAACCTTGCAGATATCGCAGCACTCACAGGCGGCGTAGTTATCTCTGAAGAAGTAGGCCTTGAGCTTAAAGAGGCTACAGTAAACATGCTCGGCAGAGCTAAATCAGTTAAGATCAACAAGGACAACACAGTTATCGTTGACGGCCTTGGCGATAAGGGCGACATCGCAGCACGTGTTCAGCAGATCAAAAAGCTCCTTGAGAACACAACATCAGATTATGACAAAGAGAAGCTTCAGGAAAGACTTGCAAAGCTCGCAGGCGGCGTAGCAGTTATCCGCGTCGGCGCAGCAACAGAGCCTGAAATGAAAGAAGCCAAGCTTCGTATGGAAGACGCTCTCAACGCTACACGTGCAGCAGTTGAGGAAGGCATCATCGCAGGCGGCGGTGCTGCTTATATCCATGCTTCCAAAGAACTCGCTAAGTTCGTCGATACTCTTGACGGCGACGAGAAGACAGGCGCAAAGATCGTTCTTAAAGCCCTTGAAGCTCCGCTCTTCAGAATCGCAGAGAACGCAGGTCTTGACGGATCCGTTATCGTAAACAAAGTAAAAGAAAGCGAAGTAGGCGTTGGCTTCGATGCTTACAATGAAGAATATGTAGATATGGTCAAAGCCGGAATCCTCGATCCCGCAAAGGTAACAAGAAGTGCTCTCCAGAACGCAACATCCGTTGCCTCAACACTCCTCACAACCGAAGCAGCCGTATCCATCATCCCCTCCGCCGAGCCCCAGATGCCCGCAGGCGCAGCCGCCGGAATGATGTGATCTGATAATGCAGATTAAGCTCAAAAAGCCGCTTGTGCTCGCACAAAAGCGGCTTTTTGAGTTTAAGATGCTAACAAACACGAGGATGTAGTGGGGAAGGGGCCCCACGGAATCCGAGTGTTTGCAGAATCGCGTGAGCTTTAGCGAAGCGATTCGTATTATCAGATCACAAGTAAAGCAGAATCAGGGGCCCCGCGGAATTCGAGTGTTTTTGTAGAAATCGTGTGAGCTTTAGCGAAGCGATTTCGGTTGCTTTACAGAGTGTGGCAAGATGCGAACAAACACGAGGATGTAGTGGGGAAGGGGCCCCACGGAATCCGAGTGTTTGCAGAATCGCGTGAGCTTTAGCGAAGCGATTCGTGTTATCAGATCACAGGTAAAGCAGAATCAGGGGCCCAACTTAAATAATCCCCTCCACACTTGTTTTTATTTACGATCTCAAGTATAATTAGCCATTAGCTTTTAACAGAATCGCAAAACTCCGTGAGAGTTTTCAGATACAAAATACGTACAAACGCAAGAGGAAAGAAAAATGGCAGAAGGAACTGTTTCAAGAAATTTTATTGAAAATATCATCGATAAAGATATCGCGGAAGGAAAATGTAAAAAAGTAGTCACAAGATTTCCTCCGGAACCGAACGGATATCTCCACATTGGTCACGCAAAATCCATACTTTTGAATTATGGTATTGCACAGGAATACGGCGGCACATTCAACATGCGCTTTGACGATACAAACCCCATAAAGGAAGATACCCAGTTCGTTGAGTCAATAATGGCTGACATAAAATGGCTTGGAGCAGACTGGGAAGACCGCCTCTACTTTGCATCAAATTATTTTGACCAGATGTATGAAGGCGCTGTAAAGCTCATTAAAAAAGGAAAAGCCTTTGTATGCGATCTTACAGCCGAAGAGATCCGCGAATACAGAGGAACACTTAAAGAACCGGGCAAAGAAAGCCCCTACAGAAACAGAACTATCGAAGAAAACCTCGACCTCTTCACACGAATGAAGAACGGCGAGTTCGAAGACGGCACACATGTTCTTCGCGCGAAGATCGATATGGCATCGCCGAATATCAACATGCGTGACCCCGTAATATATCGTATTGCCCACATCTCCCACCACAATACAGGAGATAAATGGTGTATTTACCCGATGTACGATTTCGCTCACCCGGTTGAAGACGCCATCGAAGGGGTAACGCATTCAATCTGTACGCTTGAATTTGAAGACCACAGACCGCTTTACGACTGGGTCGTAAGAGAGCTCGAATTTGAAAATCCGCCGCAGCAGATCGAATTCGCCAAGCTTTACCTTACAAATGTCGTAACAGGAAAACGATACATTAAAAAACTCGTTCAGGACGGAACGGTAGACGGATGGGACGATCCTCGCCTTGTAACTATCGCAGCTCTTCGCCGCCGCGGATTTACTCCTGAGTCCATAAAGATGTTCGTAGATCTTTGCGGAATATCAAAGGCACAGAGCTCCGTTGATTATGCAATGCTCGAGTATTGCGTAAGAGAAGACCTGAAGCTTAAAAAGGCCAGAATGATGGCTGTCCTGGACCCGATCAAGCTCGTCATCGACAACTATCCCGAGGGTCAGGAAGAAATGATCACAGCTCCGAACAATCTTGAAAACGAAGAGCTTGGCAGCCGTGAGCTTCCATTCTCAAAGGAACTTTACATAGAAAGAGACGACTTTATGATCGATCCTCCGAGAAAATATTTCAGGATGTTCCCCGGAAACGAAGTTCGCCTCATGTATGCGTATTTTGTTAAATGTACGGGCTATGAAACCGATGAAAACGGAAATGTAACAGTCGTTCACGGAGAGTATGATCCCGCATCACGCGGCGGAAATTCACCGGACGGCCGCAAAGTTAAAGGCACTATTCATTGGGTAAGCGCCGCTCATGCAGGTAAAGTGACCTGCAGATTATATGAAAATCTTATAGACGAAGAAAAAGGCGTGTATAACGAAGACGGTTCCATAAACCCGAACCCGAATTCACTTACAGTATGTGAAAACTGCTATGTTGAACCCACCCTTATGGAAGCAAAAGCTTTTGACAGCTTCCAGTTTGTAAGAAACGGCTTCTTTAATGTTGATTATAAAGACTCAAAGGAAGGACAGCCTGTATTCAACAGAATAGTATCACTTAAGAGTTCATTTAAGCTTCCGAAGTAACAGGAGGAAAGGTTTTGAAGTTCTTTGATGGCATAACACATTTTATGGATAACAGAAACGGAAATGACAATCTGAACCGTTTTCTGAGCGTTGTAACTCTTATAATGCTTGTTGTTTCCATCGTAACAAAAGGAACCGTCAGCACGGTATTTTTCTACATCGCAGTCGGAATCCTTATCTGCGAGATCACCCGAATGATGTCAAGGAACTTGTCCGCAAGACAGGCCGAAAATGAAAAATATCTTGAGATAAAGGATAATATCCTTAATTTCCGATCAACAAAAAAAACAGAGAGAGCGGACAGAGCACACATATATTTTAAGTGTCCGGACTGCAAAAAGCAGCTCAGAGTTCCGAAAGGAAAAGGAAAAATAGAAGTTCGCTGCCCGAAATGCGGAAGCCGTTTTATTAAGCATACATGATCGGATATATTACCGTAAAAAAAGAAGAACTCAAAATAAAAGATTTTGACTGCTATCATGCTTTTTACTGCGGCGTTTGCAGAGATATAAAAGCAGAATACGGACAGTTCGCAAGGTTGACTCTTACATACGATATGACATTTCTTGCGATACTCCTTTCTTCTGTTTACGACAAAGAGCCGACCGCTGAAAAGCATCTGTGTATGATGCACCCGGGGTCCAAGCAGACCGGGCTGCAAAACGAATTCACAAAGTATGCCGCGGATATGAGCATCATCATCGTTTATCATAATCTTCAGGACGACTGGATCGATGAACGAAAAAAAAGAAGCCTCATTGCATCGGGCCTTTTGAAACGGGCATACAAAAAAGCGTCGGCAAAATATCCGAGGCAGGTCGAAGCCGTGGAGAAATATCTCGAACAGCTTCACGAAGTCGAAAAGGAAGGCAGCGATGACCTGGATAAAGCCTCCGGGCTTACGGGCGATTTTTTCAGAGAAGTCTTTAAAATATATGATGAAGACATCTGGAATAAGGATCTCGGAGATATCGGGTTTTATCTGGGAAAATTCATATATCTTATGGATGCCTGGGAGGATATCGAAGAGGACAGGGAAAAAGGTAATTACAATCCTTTTTTGCAGTACAGCGAAAGAGAAGACTTTGAGGAGTTTTCATTTTCAATACTTCAGATGATGGCAGCCGAAGCGGCAGCCGCATTTGAAAGACTTCCGGCGGTTGATCACGTCGATATTTTAAGAAACATACTCTATGCCGGAATCTGGAATAAATACGGGTATGTAAAAGAAAAGGGAAAAGAGAAAAAATGACCGACCCTTATTCAGTGCTTGGCGTCACACGCGGCGCAAGCATGGATGAAGTAAAAAAAGCATACAGACAGATGAGCCGTAAGTATCATCCGGACGCAAATATAAACAATCCGAACAAGGCGCAGGCCGAGGAGATGTTTAAAAAAGTCCAGCAGGCATATCAGCAGATCGTCTATGAAAAAGAACACGGCGAAGGCTCTTATGACCGCGACAAAGGTACAGGCGGAAATCCCTACGGAAACGGCAATCCTTATGGAAATCCGTACGGAAATTCCTATAGCGGACAAAGCAGCGGATATGGCGGCTATGGCTACGGCGGCCAGAATCAGTATGGCGGCCAGCAGGGCGGCTATGGTTACGGCTCGCCTTTCGATGATTTCTTCGGAGGTTACGGTGGAGCTTATCAAAGAGCTCAAAGCCAGAATCGCTTCAGCGACATAGAACTTCAGGCCGCTTACAATTATATCAAAAACGGTCGCTACAACGAGGCTATGAACGCCCTGAACGGCAATCCGAAGCGAAATGCGGACTGGTATTATCTCCACGCCATCGCAAATTCCGGCCTCGGTAATAATGTCAATGCCCGCAGCGACGCGGCGAAAGCCGTAGAACTCGACCCGAATAATGACTCATATCGCGAATTAAAAGAGCGCCTCGACAGAGGCCAGTCCTGGTACACAAACCAGCAGGCCGGCTACGGCATGAATTGCGGCACCGGCACCGGCTCCCTCTGCCCCCTCTGCCTCTGCTGCATGATGTGCAGTTGCTGCTCACGCGGCATGTTTTGCTGCATATAGTGTGCAAAAGTTTTTCTTTTTGCATTTATGCAAAAAAGAAAAACCTTGGCACACTAACAAACATGAGGATGGAAAGGGGAAGGGGCCCCATGGAATCCGAATGTTTGTAGTAATGCGAGAAAGCTTTAGCTTGGAGCATTACGTATATGCAGCAAGAGTGAAGGATGCAAAAGTTTTTCTTTTTGCATTTATGCAAAAAAGAAAAGACATCGGCGCATTTTTATAAAACACATATTTCAGGAGACTATTAATGGACGACAGACCGAACAACAATAACAACAACAATGATAACAAGAACAACCGCCTGATGAGCTTTATCGTCTGCCTTGTTCTCGCTATCATGCTCTACGGAATGTTCTCAAGCATGATGAACAGGTCTACAAATGAGGATATCTCCTATGACGAATTTGTTCAGATGGTTCAGGATGGTGACGTAACAAAGGTTGTCCTCCAGGTCGGCGAGCTTACCATCACAACGAATAAACTCGGAACAAACGGATCTTACGCTACATACAAGACAAATCTTGTAGGCGACGGGAATTCGCTCATTGAGCTCCTTGACGGAACAGGAATAGAATACGAAAAGAAATCTCCGGATGCTGTTTCAACCGTATTGTCAACACTCGCCGGAGTACTCCTTCCGCTCGCGCTGCTTATGATCTTCTTCAGCATAATGATGAAACGGAGCGGCGGCGGTATCATGGGTGTCGGAAAAAGCAAAGCGAAAGCCTATGTACAGAAGGACACCGGAATTACATTTGCCGATGTTGCCGGTGAAGACGAAGCAAAAGAATCCCTTCAGGAAATGGTAGAATTCCTCCATCATCCCGAAACATTCACAGAGATAGGCGCGAAGCTTCCGAAAGGCGCCCTTCTCGTAGGACCTCCCGGAACAGGAAAGACACTTCTCGCGAAAGCAGTTGCCGGTGAGGCACATGTTCCTTTATTTTCACATTCCGGATCGGAATTAGTGGAAATGTTAGTCGGTGTCGGTTCATCACGTGTGCGTGATCTTATTGAAGAAGCAAAGAAGCAGGCACCCTGTATTATTTTCATCGACGAGATCGATGCCATAGGTAAAACAAGAGATTCCCGCTACGGCGGAAACGACGAACGCGAGCAGACCCTTAATCAGCTCCTTGCCGAAATGGACGGCTTCGACAGCTCAAAAGGTATTCTCATTCTCGCCGCAACAAACAGACCCGAGATCCTCGATCCCGCCCTTCTGCGTCCCGGCCGATTTGACAGACGAGTTATCGTAGAACGTCCGGACCTCAAAGGCCGTGAAGATATACTTAAGGTTCACGCGGAAAAGGTTCTCCTTGATGAAACCGTAGATTTTCACGAGATCGCCCTTGCCACATCCGGTGCCGTAGGTTCGGACCTCGCAAATATGGTAAACGAAGCAGCGATCCTCGCTGTAAAGCATAAAAGAAAAGCCGTAAACCAGAAAGACCTCTTTGAAGCTGTTGAAGTCGTTCTTGTCGGCAAAGAGAAAAAGGACCGCATCCTCAGTAAAGAGGAACGCAAGATAGTTTCTTACCACGAAGTAGGTCATGCTCTTCTCACAGCACTTCAGAAAGATTCCGAACCTGTTCAGAAGATCACCATCGTTCCCAGAACCATGGGTGCGCTCGGCTACGTAATGCAGGTCCCCGAAGAGGAAAAATACCTGAATACGAAATATGAGCTTGAGGCGATGCTTGTACATTACCTCGGCGGCCGTGCAGCCGAAGAGCTCGTATTCGGAAACGTAACCACCGGCGCGTCAAACGATATCGAGCAGGCAACAAAGATCGCCCGCGCAATGATCACACAGTACGGTATGTCCGAAAAATTCGGACTTATGGGCCTCGCCTCACAGGAAAACAAATATCTTGACGGCCGTACGTACCTCAACTGCGGCGATGCCACAGCAACAGAGATCGACCATGAAGTTATGAAGCTTCTCAAAGAGTCTTATGAAAAAGCGCTCAAGCTTCTTTCCGAAAACAGAGACGCTCTTGACAAGATCGCCGAATTCCTTATCGAAAAAGAGACGATCACCGGCGAAGAATTCATGGAGATATATCACAAGGTCCTTGAGGAAAGACCGAAGGTATTCGAAAATACCGGTGACAATGGCTTTATAATGACTGACAAAGTTGTTGAAAACAGCAATTGTTTAACAGACGGCAGCGCGTCAAAGGCAGAGCCGTCCGAGCCTGAAAAAGGAGAAACAGAAGAATAAATGTCCTTCTCAATAGAAGAAGAACTTAAGAAACTGCCTGCACGTTCCGGAGTTTATCTCATGCATGACGAAAATGATGAGATAATCTACGTTGGTAAAGCTTTGAGCCTTAAGAACCGTGTCAGGCAGTATTTTCAAAAGAGCAGAAATAAGGGACCTAAGATCGAAAAGATGGTCCCTCTTATAAAACGCTTCGAATATATCATAACGGATTCCGAGCTGGAGGCTCTCATACTTGAGTGCAATCTTATAAAGGAATACCGGCCTAAATACAATACCCTTCTTAAAGACGACAAAACCTATCCTTACATAG
>R11__coassemble_909_pt1 | contig 17833 bp, 15 predicted proteins | sample R11__metabat2_low_PE_003 | metagenome-assembled genome bin R11 | reverse complement strand
CGCTCTCGGCGACAGCTATATCAAGATACCACCCCGAACACCGATTGTCAACACCCTTTTTTCAGTTTTTTTCAGTTTTTTATAAGCTTATTGAAATTGCTCAACACTTGGATTATTCTGAAATCATCAATTGTCTAAAACGCCTAAGGAGTCAATAAATATGATAGATTCAAAAGCAAAAGATCTTTTCAGGAGGCTTGAGCTTCCCTACTGCCCGGTAGCTGTAAAGTATTCGTATTTTAAACCCGAAAATATAAAAAGAGTCGACGAGCAGCTTGCATTCTGTCAGTTTCCCCGTAAAGTACAGGATACCAATGAAGCGTTCTATATCACCGTAGATGATGACAACTGCTTCGGAAAAGTCGCTGTCGGTATGGTTCCGAAGCCTGCTTTTGCGGCAAGCGGTGCCGAAGGCGTTGCACTTGGTGTATTCAAAACCGCTGCTCCGAACGCGCGGCTTCATAATACATACCCGGTTATTGAACGCGGTTCGGTACGATATGTTACATTTTGTCCTTTGGACAAGTGCGATTTTGATCCCGACCTTCTTATATGCGTCGCTGAACTGCCTCAGGCCGAAATAATAATGCGTGCTTCGAGCTACATCTCCGGCGACCTCTGGGAACAGAAAACTTCAAGCGTTATGAGCTGCGCCTGGATATATTCTTATCCGTATATTTCCGGAAAGATCAATTACTGCATCACGGGTATGCACCACGGTATGAAACGCCGTAAGGTTTATCCGGCGGGTCTCTTTCTGCTTTCGATACCTTATACAAAGCTGCCCGAGGTAATAACGAGCCTGGGTGAAATGGAATGGGATCTTCCCGCTCTCAGCGATGATCCGGAGAAGCAGGCCGCCGTTGAAGAAAAGCTGCGCGCACTGCATAAAGAAGATGAGTCCTTTGCTCTTGTAAAATAAATATACCACCTCTGCAGAATTCTCAGTGCCCGGCTTTATAATAGCCGCTCCACGATCTGACAACTGTCGGATTGATCCGGCTATGCCATCGGCGCACACAAAAAGACAAGAAGCCGTTCCTTAAAGGCCGGCTCCTTGTCTTTTCATTTCCGGGACATTTTCCATTCGGCGAATTCCAGGTCTTCCGGGGTCGTCAGCTTAATATTAGCGGGGTCGCCCTCATAAAGCCATGTATCGAAGACCGTCATTTCTTCGACAGCGCAGGCATCATCGGTTATCGTCATCATACCTTCATATGTCATACGCTCGTATGCACTTGAAATTATCTTGTATTTAAATGCCTGCGGCGTCTGCACGGCCATGAGCGTGCTGCGCTCCGGCGTGGAAACGACTCGTCTGAAGTTTGAATTCTTCTGTGCAAACGGGTCTTCACGAGCATCAATGATCTTTATCGTGTCTTTACATGGAACAGCCGCTATTGCGCTTCCTTTTTCGGCTGCGAGCGCGAAACCATCCGCTATAAGCTTTTCGGTAAGGAAGGGACGCGCGGCATCATGTATCAGGACAAGATTCGTGTCATCTCCGCATGCTTTCAGCCCTGCAGCGCTGGATTCCGAGCGATATTCGCCTCCCGGAATTATGCTTTTCACCTTTGAAAAGCCGTATTTATCCTTTATTTCTCTTTTACAATAGTCTGAATAATTTTCAGATACTACTATAATTACTTCATCTACGTGATCTGATTTTTCAAGTGTTTCCAGACAGTAACAGATCACCGGCTTTCCTGCGAGTTCCCGAAACTGCTTCGGTATGTCTCCGCCCATACGGCTCCCGCTGCCCGCCGCTACAACAATTGCTTTGTTTTTCATAAAAACTTCCTTTCGGTCATTATACATTAAGCCCCACCGCCGCCCGGCAGTGGGGTATTTTGCGGATATATAAGTCAGATCTTCAGGTCCGGCACGGCATTAAGGTCCCAGCCATCTCTTCTGCCTTTTATGTATTCATAATAGGCTGCTGCGCCGATCATTGAAGCATTATCCGTGCAAAGGATCGGAGCCGGAATATAAAATGAGATGCCTTCTTTTTCGCACGCTGCCGTAAATGCTGCGCGCAGCGCCGAATTCGACGCAACGCCGCCCGCGAGCGCAAGTTTTTTAATCCCGTATTCTTTCGCCGCGCGGAGGGCATTATCCACAAGTACGTCAACAACTGCGGCTTGGAATGACGCTGCAATGTCTGGAACGCTTATCTCCTGTCCCATCATTTTTGCTTTATTTATATAATTCAGGACCGCGGATTTTATTCCGCTGAAGCTGAAATCATAGGGCGCATCTTCCATATGCGCGCGCGGGAAATTGATTGCGTTCGGATCTCCTTCCTTTGCGGCCTTATCTATTTTCGGACCGCCGGGATATCCAAGGCCTACAGCTCTGGCTACTTTATCGAACGCTTCGCCTGCGGCATCGTCCCTCGTGCGCCCCAGTATTTCAAAATCGCCGTAATCCCTCACAATAACGAGATGCGTATGCCCGCCCGAAACTATTTCGCATAAAAACGGCGGCTCGAGCTCCGGAGACTGGATAAAATTGGCTGATACATGTCCATGGATATGGTTTACTCCTACAAGCGGCTTGTTTGCAGCAAACGCGATCGCCTTTGCTTCCGCAACACCTACAAGCAGAGCTCCGACAAGTCCCGGCCCGTATGTAACTCCAATGGCATCTATGTCGTCCAGAGTTACCTCAGCCTTCGCAAGCGCCTCTTTTATGACCTGATTTATACGCTCGATATGTTTTCTTGATGCGATCTCGGGTACAACGCCTCCGTAAAGAGTATGCGTCGCTATCTGTGATGAGATCACGTCCGAGAGGACAACGCGCCCGTTTTTTACAACGGCCGCAGCGGTTTCATCGCATGAGCTTTCTATTCCGAGTATAAGTGTATCTTTCATTTTTTGCCTCCAAATGATCTCAAACTGCCTGCAGATCTGAAATCATCAATTCAGTTTGAAAATTTATTTTCAAACCGATGACCTTTTGCCGGTTTATGGGATCTTCAATCATATCATCCCCGCAGCCGGTCATTCTTCTTCATCAAAATTAAGTTCGACGTTCATTCCGTCTTTTCCGCAGATCGTGTTCGGGAAAATTTTCTGCAGCTCTTTTAAATAAATATCCGGCCGTACCATCGACGGCGAATAGTGTGTGAGCCAAAGCTCCGAAGCATTTGCTTCGGCAGCAAGTCTTGCGGCGTCCTGCATCATCATATGTTTATGATCCAACGCGTTCGGCTCTTTCTCCGGATCTCCGTACATACCTTCGCAGATGAAAAGATCGGAGCCTTTTGCATGGTCGCTTATAGCCGACACCGGTCTTGTATCGGTCGTATATGTTACTTTAAGGCCTTTCCGCTGCGGTCCGAGGACCATATCCGGAGTATAAATTACACCGTCTTCTTCTATGGTATTGCCTTTCTGAAGCGGATTCCAGTATTTAAGAGGTATCCCTGCTGCCTGAGCGCGTTCAACGCTGAATTTTCCTTTTCGCTCAGCTTCCAGAGAGTAACCGTAGCAGGTCATTCTGTGCTGTACTTTGAAGGCGGTGATCTTCAGCCCGCAAAGCTCAAAAGTCTCTTCCGGATCCGTAAGTTCTATAAGCTTAAGCTCAAACGGGAGCTCCGGCGCGATCGTGCGCAGTCCGCCGACAACTCTTTGGAGTCCTTTCGGTCCGATAACGGTTACCGGGTCCGTTCTGTCCGCGTTCGCCATTGCAAGCAGGATTCCCGGGAAGCCGCTGATATGATCCGCATGGAAATGAGTAAAGCAGATAACATCGATCGGCTTAAACGTTCTGTCATGCTCGACCATTGATATCTGCGTTCCCTCGCCGCAATCTATGAGTATGGAACTTCCGTTATATCTGACAATAAGCGATGTCAGCCATCTTCTGGGGAGCGGCATCATTCCGCCGGTTCCCAGCAAACAAACATTTAACATTTATTTCTCCTGAGTCCGTTCCGTTCTTAATTGCATTCGTGATATTCCGCTACCCAACGGTCTATCTGTGCGTTTATATCCGCGGGAAGCTCCGGAACATCTATTGTTGCGAATTCAAGCAGCATTTTCGACGCCTCTTCTCCCGGCATACCGCATTCATCCGCTTCTTTTCTGAAGCCGTCTCTTCCTTTTTCGAGGTATACGGCGCAGAGGTAGCCTTTTCTGATCTCCGGTATCGGATTAAGCTCATATGCTTTCCTGAAGCACCCTGACGCCGTGCTCATTCTGAAAAGCCCGGCATTTGCGCATCCGAGATTATAATAAACATCCGCGCGGAATTCCGACATGTATTTATTTTTTCCGACGATCTCAAGAACATTGCCGTATGTTTCGATCGCGCTCTCATACATTTTGTGTCTTACGAGAGAATCGCCCTTTCTTTTCAGACGATCATGTTCGCTCATTCCGAAAAAGCGCCCGATGCTTTCGATAGCTTTTTTCTCGGACGGGCCGTAAAAATAACCGCATTTTCTGAACAGGAATGTAAGTGCCGCTTCTTCACGTCCTCTTACCGCAACGATTGTCGCAAGCTCCCGTCCTATGTTCGGAAGTCTGCACTCTTCTTCCAGCCATTTCGCGAGATTTTTGTTGAGCACGGTCTCGTCCGCAAGCTCGGGCTCATGCAAAAGCAGCCAGCAAAGCTCTTCCGTTGAATAGATATTCAGCTGAACACTTTCTATGTAATAAGGAACCGCAGCCACAGGCTGCCTGCATAAAATATTTCCGCCCATGTGCCCTCCTTATATCATCTCTTTGAATGCCATTCCCGATGCAGGGAAAAGCTCTCCGAATCCGAGATCCGTGACCTTCGCGCTGCAGCTGTCCGGTGAATTGAATTTTATATCGAGTTTTAATCTTGTTGTTCCGGCGGGCCGTTTCGGCAGCTCACTTGTATTTATTGATATATGACTTCTCGTGCCGGTATCCATTGAGCTTATGTTCAGCTGCACTTTCCCTGTGTCATCCGAAATAAATTCTATGGTTTTGTCCGCCTCGTACCAATGTCTGCCGGCAATTACGAGAGGATAGACCATAAGCTTTCCGTCAACGACCATGTCGATGCTGATATTTTTTCTTACGATATCCTTTCCCAGGAAAAGATAGTCCTTAAGCCTTCCTCCGCCGTTTCTTACATAAGCGGCATAACACGCACCTTTCGCAAAAAGATTGTCACCGTAGAACACATGTCTCTGGCCGCGGCAAAGGAGCCGCATGGATTCGGCTGCAAGGTTTTTATCGAAAGCTTTGCCTACGATAAATGCTCCCGAAAAATTTTCGTTTCTGAAGCATTCTTTTATGAATTCCGAAAAGCTTTCGTCTTTTTCACTGTCATCCTCGGGGAGCAGCCAGCTTTTCTCCTCGTCTATGCTTACGGTTATGGGGCGCGTTCCCCTGTTTATATTAAGCGAAGAAAAGTCGACCCGCTGCGCGTCACGGAAACGGAACAATCCGACTTTCCCGCTGTGTACTTCGACCTTCTGAAACAGCGTATGATAGAAAAAGCTCTCATCCTTGTCCTGAATAAACGCCTTTCCGGTAATGCCGAGTATTGAAAACGCCTCTGCCGCATTTTTTGCGAAGCGTTTTGTTGTCTCGGGAACGCTTATTACCAGCATTCCGAGTTCAGCCTTCGGTTCACGTATTCCGGCAGCACTGAGTGCGCCGGCTATGAAGAATGAAAGGATCTCTGCCGGTCCGTATTCTCTTTCGCCCACAGCTATTTTTTCTTTTCTTGAGCACTTTTCGAGAATGGAATCTATGAGCACAGCATCCTTGTGCTTAGCCATAAATTCGGCTTCGATGCCGTAATTCCATTTTCCTGTCTCCGTGATGCAGGAAAGAACCGCGGGAAATGCCGACATGCTGCCGCCGACGGTTACCATGATCGATACCGCGTCTTCCTTTTCGAAGTCATATCTGCAGAGCTGCGCTTCATTTTCATTTAATTCAAAGCCAATGATCGCCTGTTTTCCCATTTGATTACCTTATAGTAAAGAATATGTCCGTAAATGCCTGCTGTTCCTGATACCGGCGTACTCCCTTTTCCACTCCGTCCTGCTCCATATATGAGCGGGCTTCAAGTATTCTGTTGAGAATGCCGTATCTGCTTCTTACATCGCCCTGCGACTTTCCGACGGAAAGTGTTTTTACCTCTCCCTTTACGCCGTCAAGCTCACAGTAATATTCAAGTATCTCTCCGTAGAAGAGGACAAAATCCCTGCCGTAAAGGCCTTTTATCTTTTCCTTGAGCGGAACACTCTTCCAGTCCTCAGACGGGCGGATCCTGTATTTTACAACGGGGCTGCTTCCTGCCGGGAAGCGTTCCTTTATAAAGGCTCTGTCCTCGATCCCGCGGCCTTCCGTGATCGCGGGCGGAAGTTTTTTCATGAACGAGAATTTTCTGCCTTCCTCGCAAAGATAATCGACAAGCTTTGCGGCGAGACGGGTCTCTTCTTCCGTAAGCTCGTCCTTTTCCGAAATAAATTTCAGCCATCCGAGTCCCAGTATTTTTGCATCGGAATAGAATGCCTTTCTGTATTCATAAATAAGATCGGCTGTCCTGCCTGTTATCATGCGGTCTGCCGCAATAAGATGACCGCTTAAAAATACAAGGTACGCGCGTACGATAGACTTGCTTCCGCCGGCCTTTATGTAGCTTTGCAGAATGTCCTCGGCAGACGCGGGCAGTTTTCTTACGAACATGGAAATTATAAGATAACGCTGCGCAAGCTCCTTCGTGTCTATGCCGGCCTCATTTGCCGCCCTGTATATTCTGTCCATATTTTCAGCGGAGGCGGTATAAAATGCGGACAGATATTTCAGCGTATTTTCCGTATACATACCTTTTTTAAAGAGGCGTCCGCAAAGCAGGGTCAGAGGTTCGTTCTCATCTCCGGAATGCTCTTCGCAAAGCGCGTCCGCAATGGTCAGCAGTTCTTTGTCTGCCACTCCGTTTTTTCCTTGTTTTTCAACAAGAGCAAAAGCCTGTTCATATTTTCCGTATCTTGTGAGAAGGCGAACAGTCCTCGGCTTGTCGACCCATCCGTATGTATTTTCTTTTAATGCATCGACATACGGGCGGATATTTTCGTTTTCACCGCAGCTGTCAAAAAACGCGAGCATTCTCTTTCGGATTATGTCCCTGTATTTTCTCGCGAATACGGGATTTTCTGCCGCTTTCCAGAAGTTAAGGACATTTTCCTCATTCATGAGAATGTCCCAGTGATCTTCACCGCAATGATATATTTGAAGGCCAATGCTCCAAAGGCCGTGTTCCGCAGCGCGCATTGCGTATTTATCAACGTCCAGCATGCGGTCCAGATCATATTTTATTGTTGAAGCGAATCTGCATCTGGTCTCATCTTCAAGGATGATACGCGATGTTTTGCTGTATACTTTCGGATAAGCCTTGCCGTTTTCGAGCGGATACGCTTTTTCTTCTTCAAGCAAGGGGTCACAAACTATGACGCGGCGGATCTTTTTATCCGAACATATAAGACAGCATGTAAATGCAGCCTCCGTCATATGCGCGATTATCTCTTCATCTTCGCTGTTTCCGAAAAACTCTTCGTACAAGGGGCAAAGTTCGTCGTTTACCCTGCCTTTTAAGAGCTCTTCTTTTGCAAAAGCTTCCATCTCGGCGCGGTAGTTGTCAAATGATACAGGATCCGCACTCTTGTATGCAAGGATTCCGGAATAAAGAGAAAGCCTTTTTCCTGTTTCTATGCCCTTCGTATAAGAGAAAAACAGCTTGACCTGCTTTGGATATTCTGTTTTAAGCTCTGAGGGACGGCTGTCAAGATAATACTCATAAAGTCCCGTTATGCGAAGGTCCGCATTTATGGCAGCCTCATACCATCGGAAATGTGATATTCCGCCTTTCCTGTCCTTCATGGCGTACTTGCAGATGGCTTCGAGCAGATCCAGGCTCGGATATTTTTCGTAACCGGTTGTAAGAAGGCTGTAAAGCGCGGGTGAAAACTCTCTTTCCATCCCCGAAAGATATGCCGCACGCTTCAAAAGGCTTTCCGTCAGAATATCTTTTTTCTGCGCAAAAAGAAGCACTCTTATCATAAACGGCGAGAGCCTGCGCAGCAGTGCTTCCTCTTTGTTAAGTTCGCGCCACGCCCTGTAATACAGGAACGGACTCGTGCAGCCCTTTTCAAAAACGTTTTCATACTCGGCAAGGCCCCACGCAGCGGAATAATCCTTTTTCGAGCGTTCCTTTAAATAGAGCTCAAGGATCATATAATTTGCCGGACACTCCTTATGGAGCGCGAAAAGAAGGTTTTCTATATCTCTTTTTTCTTCGGGAAGCAGGCCGGATTCTTTTGCGATATGAAGATAGGCTGCCTTTTCCCATGCCTGGTTAAGGTATTGCTTTTTGCTGTCGCCCCAAAGTATCTTTATGGCGTCTGAGTATTTTTCTTCGCAGCAGTCGAGATATGCTTCGGCGAGCATCGTGAGCGTGTCCTCACGTTCTTCCTTTAATTCCTCTATGAGCTGCATTGAAAGCTCGTACCAGCTGCGGTAATCGATTCTGTGCATCTGAAGATCAAGGTACGATCTGTAAAGCTTAAGCAGGCGTTTTTTTCTGTAGGCAGGGGAAATAAGGCGCATTTCTCCGCCTATGGCTGCTTCTATTTCTATTTCGAGGGTCTCATAAGGAGTTTTTACGATTATTTTGCCCTTGCGGCCGCTGCTTGGGATTTTTTCCGTATTGAGGATAAATTCCAATCCGTAAACCTTGCCGATGAAGTCATCGGAGGTAAGTGTTTTTTTCTCGATCTCAATAAAATCGCCGAGAGCGGAAATTTCCGCGTGAAGGTAGCCTTGAGCGCTTCGGTAAATATATACCGTATCTTTTATCGGAGCGTTTAATGTATAAACATTGCCTTTGCTGCGGTCGGTGCGGAGCCGTACGGGCTCTTTCATGCCGGATGCAACAAGGAATTCCTCTACGTGCTGATATGTTACGGGAGTCTTTGATAATCCGCGGTAAAGGGCTCTTGTCTCAGACGGCAGTCCGCTTAAAAGTCGCTCAAATCTCGGACCGGTAAAAAAGGCATACGCCTCTTTCGGTTCGTCCGCGGCCAGCCTTGCGAAATCTTCAAGAGATGTTATATCATTTTCACGGCTTTTGGCCGGTTCAGCCACGGCTGTTATAAACACGGGGATCTCTGTTTCGCCGATGGATGTCTCGATGAATATCGAACCTTCGTCAGTGTCGCCGTTTTTTAATCCGACGGCGTCTGCTTCAAAATCCAATGCGCACATACTCGAAGCAAAGCGATCCACGGCAATTTTTATCCTGCCGCTGTCCGAAACGGCAAAGCCCCTGATCCTGCTTCCGTCCGAAGCGGAAACATTCAGCTTCGCGCGGCTTTTGCCTCCGGGTTCAGCGTAAAAATGGAGCTCCTCGTCGGAACACTGAAGCTTGGGAGCGTCAAAAACAAATTTTTCTCTGATAAGTTCATCTATGCGTTTTTTCAAAGCTCATGCGTTCCTTTCCTACCAGGAGTAATTGCGAAGCTTTCCTTCGGTATTCATACCTTCAAAGCCGTTTTGGCGAAGCGCTTCATATACGATTATGGCTGCCGAGTTGCTTAAATTCAGAGAGCGGGTCTCTCCCAACATCGGAATGCGTACACAATGGTCGGGGTGGTCATGAAGTATATTTTCCGGAATTCCGGCGCTTTCCTTTCCGAACATAATGAAGCAATCCTTCGGATAGCTTACTTCCGTATATGTCTGATATGCCTTTGTTGTGGCGTAAAAAATTTCGGCGTCCGGATTTTTTTCGTAAAACTCATTGATATCCAGGTACCTTGTAACATCAAGGTCGTTCCAGTAGTCCATACCGGCGCGCTTCAAAGCTTTTTCATTTATCTTAAAGCCAAGCGGCTCTATAAGATGCAGCTTTGCGCCGACGGCGACACAGGTCCTTCCGATGTTTCCGGTATTGGACGGGATCTCCGGTTCAAAAAGAACGATGTTTAAAGACATTTATTACTCCCCTTAAATGATGCCGGTTTGTCAAGGCATCTTATCCTCTCATCGATGCGGAGCCTTTTCGCCGGCCCCTTGAGCGTTCTTCCGATAACAGCATAGCTGAGCCCTTTTTCAGCCAAAGCCCCTATCGTTTCGGGCAGATCCTCCGGAACGAGAAGAAAAGCTCCGGAAGAATCCGAATTATATGGATCTATATCTGCTATCTCGCAGACTTCTATCGTTTCCTGTCGTACAGGTACTGCTTTAAGATCAACATCCAGGCCGCACTCAAGTTCAACCGAAAGCTTCCAAAGGCCTTCGCATATTCCGTCCCCTTCAAGCGGGATGCATGCGCATTCCCCGGTCTTAAATTCCGGAACGCCCTGCTTTCCGTCGGAGTATGCCAGTACTGTATCTACTATATCGGACGGAAATCTTTCCCTCAGGCTCCGCTCATTCGCGGCCGCGTATTCAAGTGCCGCAGGCTCGGCTATAAAGCCGGCAAGGATTATTGCCCTGCTGCTGAATTTTTTCATTATTCGTCACTCTCTGAAGCGTCGTATTGTTCTGCGGCTTCTGCCGAAGCGTCAGCCTCAACTGCTGCGGCGGCTTCCGCTGCGGCTGTTTCGGCGGAGGCATCTGTTTGTGTCGTTCCGTCGGCGGCGGTCGTTCCGCCTATGTTTACTTCAGTTCCGAGCGATGTTACATAGCTTGCTTCTCCGTAAGCGCCTTCAACGATTCCGCAGACAGTCTGCGGGTCTGCGTTCTGAGCGATAGCGCTCTCGAGCTGGGACTGAACGGATGCGGCTATACCTCCCGTACCGATGACATATGTTTCGGGACTCATTTCGTAGCTGCTTGTGTTAACGATCTCTCTTGAAACCTCTACGCCGTTTTCTTTTACTACTTTATAGAGCTTTGCGTCCATGCCGGTGTGTCCGCTGGAGGCTTCTATCGTACCTACCGGTAATGACGGGTCAAGCTCATAAGCTATCGTGACTTCTATAGGATCGGAAGTTTCACTTATGTATTCCACGGTACGGCTCGGGTCCCTTGTCTCGTGTCCTATGATCTGGAATGTAATGACACCCGCGTCTATATAACCGGCTATGTATATAGGGGTATCTGTATTATTTACAAATTTAAAGTCCTTTGCGCCTTCAGCAATAGCGGCATCCTTAGAGGGATCCACATAGCTTACGACCATGGAATGCTCATGTCTTTCGGTAACCTCAAGTTCTGCAGCGAGAACTGCCTGATATAAGGTCGTCGATACCTGGCAAACGCCTCCGCCGAGCTCTTTTACAAGGCGGCCGTTTTCCTGCGCGCCGGCTTCCATGTAGCCGTTTTCTTCCGTGAACGGAACGAGGGCACTTTCAACGGAATATTCCTCTCCCGGATAAAGCACTGTTCCGTTTATCTTGTTTACGGCGTTCATAAGATTGTTATTTCTTTGAGCCTCGGATTCGGATGTGTCATATGTCGTGCTTCCTCCGCCGATAACATCGGTCATAAGAGCCGCATCCTCTTCACTGCCGCGGGCCTCGGCGCGGTTCAGCGTTGCGGTAATGGCTCCGTATCCGCCATGCCAGTTGTTATTGAGATACTGGCAGATGGCTGCGGTCGTTGTTTCGACGTCTACATAGTACCCGTCATGCTTCGGCGTAACGGTGATGGCACCCGTGTCTGCGTCGCGGTTTACCTGCATATTTACGGGGTCGTTGTTATATACGCTGCATTTTTCCGTTACGACGGCTCTTACTGTTTCTTCGTCGACGCGGAGGTCAAGCTGGAAAAAGAGGGGGCCGTTGTCCGTCATATATTTTTCGGTAGTATATCGCTGGAGGACGTTGCCGTTTATCTCGAGATTGGCGGCACGATAAGCCAGCGTTGTGTCTGCGTTTGTAAGGCCGAGCTCACCGGCTGTTACGTTAACGGTATTTGTATCGACGTAAATGCTTATGATATCGTCCGCATATGTATCAAGCTTATGATTTATTACATCCTGTACTTCGTCTACAGACATTCCGGTCACGTCAAAATTTTCTATGTAAACTTCAGGAGACGAAGAGTCTGCAGCAGTCATGACGTCCGCTTCGGATGAAGATTCCTTTGTTTCGGAGCTGTCGGTTGATACAGCTTCTTTTGAATCGGCTGCGAAAACGCATACTGACAAAATACATGTAAGTATTGCCGCCAGAGCGATCAAAAGCCATATTTTTTTATATGAAATTTTTTTCATTTCGTATTCTTCTTTTCTTTGCAGTATTTTGTAAGGAAGCAATTCCCGCATGCGGGATTTCTTGCGAAGCATATCTGTCGTCCGAATGTGATGATCTGCTGATTATAAAGGATCCAATGGTCTTTCGGCAGGACCTTCATGAGGTCGTATTCCACTTTTTCGGGATCGGTTTCTTCGGTAAAGCCAAGGCGCTTTGATATTCTTTTTACGTGTGTGTCCACAACTATGCTGGGTTTGTCAAAGACATTCCCGAGTATGACATTTGCCGTTTTCCGTCCTACACCCGGAAGGGCTGTAAGCTCTTCGATCGTGTCGGGAACTTTTCCTCCGTGCTTTTCGCAAAGGATACCGGCGCAGGCAATTATATTTTTTGCCTTGCTGTGGTAAAAGCCGACGGAATGGATAAGGGTTTCCACGTCTTTTATATCTGCTTTTGCGAATGCTTCCATATCAGGGTATTTTTCAAAAAGCGCGGGCGTCACGATATTTACTCTTGCATCTGTGCACTGAGCACTGAGCATCGTCGCTACGAGCAGCTGCTCGGGAGTATGGTGCTCGAGGTAGCATATTTCGTCTGTGCCGTATTCGTGATCGAGAATAGCGAGGATCTCGCCTGTGCGCTTTTTCATAAAACCCCTGTTTCTGTAATTGGATATAATCTGTGTAATTATACTCTATATTGAAAAAAAATAAAAGGGAGTATTGATTTTTGACAGGGAATCGATACATGGAATTACCGCGGATCATAATTTAAGCCGCCTGGTGATAACACAGGCGGCTTATAATGATCTTATCCGGATCTTAATACATTATTATCGGCGGTTCAACAACGAGTCCTGACGAGCCGCCTTTCATGGCTTCGATAAATACGAGATTTGCGTCCTTGTCGGCATAGGGATGCGCGAAGCGGATGCGTTTCGGCTCGAGGCCGTGTGATGACATGGTTCGTATAAGTTCGGCGCATCTTTGCGGACGATGAACGACCGAAATGCGGCCGCCGATCTTTAAGGCCCAGGCAGCGGCGGCGCAGATATCATCGAAATTGCAAAGTATCTCGTGGCGGGCAATGGCGCGCGCGGAGTCATCCGCGGCTTTGCCGGCGCCGGCTTTCATGTATGGCGGATTGCATGTAACGGCATCGAACTCCTGTGTTGCAAACAGGCTTCGAAAATCCTTTACATCGCCGCATAACATGCTGACCGTATCTGATAAAGAATTATATTCTATGCTCCGTCGGGCAATTTCGACCTGAGCTTCCTGAATTTCGAGGCCGGTTATGCGCGCGCCTTTTTTCTTTGCGGCAAGAAGGATCGGAATAATGCCATTCCCGCTGCAGATATCAAGGACCTTATCGTTGTGGTCGCCTTTATGAAAGTCCGACAAAAGAACGGCATCTACGCCGAAGCGGAAGCCGTTCTCGGATTGATAAATATAATAACCGTTCTGAAGGTCGTCTAATGTCATGAAAATTATTCCTTCTCGAGCAGCTTAAGAGCCTTGAGCTCCTCGGGTGTAAGATTTTCACCGGAGTCGTCCGCGCCCTTAGGGCCCTTCTGTTTTCCGCCGTTTGCATTTGCGGCATTGTTGTTTTTCTTCTTTTTCTTGCTTACTTTTACAACAACATCAGATGCCGGGAACTCCAGCAGCTCTTTTTCGTCATTCTCTTTTACGATAACGCGGACAGTCTGGCGCAAAATATTTACGTCAAAGATCTCGCCGATCTCTTTGTCGGGAGTCTCAACGATATCGCCCTTTGAAGGCAGGAGTTTATTGAGATATTCATATGTCTCCTGCTCGTTTTTCAGACAGCACATAAGTCGGCCGCAGGATCCCGATATCTTTGTCGGATTGAGAGAAAGATTCTGCTCTTTGGCCATTTTTATGGAAACAGGAGCAAAATCCGACAGATATGAATGGCAGCAAAGCGGACGTCCGCAGATGCCGTAGCCGCCGAGGATCCTCGTTTCGTCACGAACGCCGATCTGGCGGAGTTCGATCCTGGTCCTGAAAACCGATGCGAGGTCCTTTACAAGCTCACGGAAGTCAACACGCCCGTCGGCGGTAAAGTAAAATAATATCTTGCTGTTATCAAATGAATATTCAACGCTGATCAGTTTCATCTCGAGCTTATGCTTCGCGATCTTCTCAAGGCAGATATCATATGCCTTTTTCTCTTTTTCGGCGTTGTCTTCTATCTTCTTTTTGTCGGCTTCGGTCGCTGCGCGAAGGATCGGCTTAAGCGGAGCCGTTATTCTCTCGTCTTCTATTTCGCGGGGTGCAAAGGTAACTGTGGCGTACTCCTGTCCCTTTGATGTTTCGACGATAACATCGTCACCCCTTTTCAGCTGAAGCTCACCCGGGGAAAAATAATAAAGCTTTCCGCCGTTTCTGAACCTCACTCCTGCTACAAGTGTCATTTGTTGATATGTTCCTTTCTGTTTATGGTCAATTATCAGCGATCGTGTCGAGAAGAAGTCTTATCGCCAGTTCCGGATTTACATTCGCGGCAAGTCTGTCTCTTGCGACTACGATGGACTGAAGGATATCCTGAATTCCGTTGTATGAGCTCTCGGAAGCTCTTTTGCTGAGACCGTTGAGCTCTTCATTGAAGGCAACGCCTGTCATGTCTTTTGTTGCCTTGTAGTATATTACATCTCTGAACCACATTTCGAAAATATCGAGATACTCCGAAAGCTGTTTTTTGTCCTCGGCGATCTTTTTACTGAATTCCAGTCTTGTTTCAAAGGACGCGTCTTTGGATTTCTTAAGGTAATGCAGGCTTTCCTGCACTTTTTCGTAAAAGTCGTCCATGGCTGCGAGTTTTCTTGCTTTTCCGGGATTTCCCTGAGAAAGTCGTGCCTGCAGTGCTGCCTGATATTCCGGAACGTGCATGACCTGCATAAGGAAGTCTTTTATTTTTTCTTCGCTTACCGGGCCCAGGTTTATCATTGTGCAGCGTGATGTGATCGTTGGAAGGAGTTTTCCGGCATTATCGGCAAGAAGCAGGATGACCGCATATGCCGGCGGCTCTTCAAGAGTCTTGAGAAGGGCATTCTGCGCCTGAACAGTCATGCCGGCGGCTTTTGGAATTATGTAAACCTTATATTTGCCTTCATACGGTCGTATATCGATAGTGTCGACAAGCTTTTCACGTATGTCGTCTACACCGACGGAGCCGTCCTTTTCGCTGGCAACCATTATGATGTCCGGATGATTTCCGCTTTTGGCTTTTTTACAGGAAGGACATGTCATACACGGAGTTCCTGTATTCGACTCGCAAAGAAGCGCTTTCGCGAAGTTTTTCGCAAGGAATTCCTTTCCCATGCCGGCCTCGCCCTGCAAAATGTATGCATGTGAAACAGTATTTCCGATGATCGTTCTCCGGAAGAAAGCTATTGTACTTTCGCGTCCTACTACATCTTCAAATCCGTTCTGTGCGTTCATGGCATTTACCTTCCTTTCTTAAGTGTGTGCCGCAGGCCGTTCCGGCATTTATGTTCTCCTGCCTTCCGGGCTTTTTATATAATCGGCGATCCTGCTGACGCAGATCGTTATTTCTTCATTATTCTCAAAACGCTTATCAATGCCGGCCGCTTTGAGCTTTTCCTCGCTGAAGTCGTCCTCATCGGCTATAAATCGCCGGCAGACCTCTTTATAATTCGGGGTTTTCTGCTCGCGTTCGCGATTTATAGACCTTTCAAGTCTGAGCGCCGGGTCGACCTCTATGTATAAGGGGCAAACGTTCTCCTTGCCGTAATAATCACGGAGCTTTACATATGATTCGAGAGTCCCTATTCCGAGGTAGCTGTTTTCAGAAACGCTGACGGAATCGTTGTCTGCCGTGAAATAATACCAGTCACCTTTTACGGTGTGATAAACGCGCTCTTCAATGACCTTTCCGGCTGAACGCATTGCGGAAAGTCCGTCCGTGTCGGTAAAGAAATACTCACGTCCGTTTTTTTCTCCTTCGCGCATGGGGCGGGTTGTATAAATAACAAACGGAGAAAGCGCAAGAGTTTTGTCATTTATAAGGCTTTCGTATATATGATCTTTTCCTGATGCGCTTTTGCCGATAAGAGTATAGATCATTTCCGTAAAACTCCGGGTCTGTTTTTGTTTTCCGGACTGTTCCGGATCATTTATTATATCATTACAACCCCTATATAAGCAAGCCCGCACCTTTCACAACATTTTCTGTTGCCAGATCTTCAAACTGCCTTGTATAAAGCTTATAATACTCTCCCTTTTTACGCATTAATTCCTTGTGGTTTCCTCTTTCCACGATTGCGCCGTCCGATACGACAAGTATCATATCTGCGCCGACAATAGTTGAAAGCCTGTGGGCGATGATAAACGATGTTCTTCCGCGTGTCACAGTGGAGATCGCTTTCTGAATAGCATGCTCTGTGACGGAGTCCACTGAGCTTGTTGCTTCGTCGAGTATAAGTATCCTTGGGTCAGCCAGCAAAGCCCTTGCGATAGACAGCAGCTGCTTTTCGCCGACCGAAAGGAAGTCGCCTCCCTCTCCGAGGTCTGTATTCAGACCGGAATTTAATTTATCCAGTATCTTATCCGCGCCTGTAAGCTCCAATGCATGTATTATCTCTTCATCCGATGCGTCTTCTTTTCCGTATTTTAAATTATCCCTGAGCGTGCCCGAAAAAAGATGCGGAGTCTGAAGTACATATCCGATATTACTGTGAAGCCATTTAAGAGAACGGCTTCTTATATCCTTTCCGTCGATCAGGACCTGCCCTTCCGTAGGTTCAAAAAAGCGGCAGACAAGATTCACAAGTGTGGACTTTCCGGCGCCTGTCTCGCCGACGATCGCGACAGACCGGCCCTGCGGTACGGACAGGTTAAAATTCTTTAAGATGATCTCTTCGCCGTCGGGGTATTTAAAAGCAACATTTTTAAATTCCACGTCGCCTTTTAGCTCCTCCCAGTTTTCGTATTTCGGGTGAAAAGCATCGCCGTATTTTTCAATGACCTCTTTGCTGTCAAAGACCTCACCGGTCGTGTTCATAAGAGCCGTATAACGTTCAATATTTACTCCTACGGCGATGATCCTTGTGATCGACTGGACAATATATGTGATCGGTTCAAGCATACTTAAGGCATAGCTCATGAAAATGGACAGTGTTCCTATCGCCGCGAGCCCGTCTCTTGTTAAATTGCCTCCGCGCCACAGAACAAGGGCCAGGGCAACTGATGAAATAAGGGCCATTGTTGAAGTAAACAGGGCGCTGTGGTGAGTCGTGCGCACACTCTTTTTGTACATTTTCTCTGTGTCGGCCTTGAATTCATCAGCCATTTTTCCTTCTATGGCCATGGTTTTTATGGATCTTACACCGGTGATGCCCTCATTTATATCGGCAGTGATAACAGAGTTGATCTCCCTTACTTCGCGGTTTAATACGAGCAGCTTTCTCTGAAACGACACGACAATGATAATGGCAACAGGCACCAGGAGCATCAGCCATGCAGACATCCTTATGTCAACAAAAAGCATGACGATTATTGCAAACAGCATGTAGCTGCCCCACCAGACGACTTCCATGAAGTTCCATGAAACCATCTCTCCGATCTTTCCCGTGTCGCTCATGACTCTGGCATGGAT
>R11__coassemble_821_pt1 | contig 19054 bp, 18 predicted proteins | sample R11__metabat2_low_PE_003 | metagenome-assembled genome bin R11 | reverse complement strand
AGGGCCGCAAAAAAGATGTTATCGTTATGCCGAACGGCGAAAAAATAGTCTGCAGGGAAGCAGACGAATCTGTTAAGGCCATTTGACACAACGGCAGGCTTTTGTGTTATCATACATCTGTATATGACATTTAATCAACCCAAAACAAAAGAGAGGTCATTTATGAAAACAGCGGCAGTGATCGCGGAGTTCAATCCTCTGCATAACGGGCATGAATATTTTTTAAACGAAATCAGACGCAGGTCCGAATGCGATTATCTGGTCTGTGTGATGAGCGGTGATTTTGTACAAAGAGGCGAGCCGGCCATTCTCGATAAATACGAACGCACAAGACTTGCTCTTCGCGCCGGCTGTGACCTTGTTCTTGAACTGCCGGTAAGATATTCGACAGGCAGTGCCCCCGTATTCGCCGGCGGAGCTGTTTCGATCTTAAATTCGCTGGGCTGCATAGACGAGCTGTGGTTCGGTTCGGAAAGCGGAGATATAAATGATTTTGAAGAGCTTTCGACTGCTTTCGCCGATGAGTCATCGGATCTGTACGCTTTGATCAGGGAATTTATACGCAAAGGAAATTCCTACCCTAAATCACGCGCTATGGCTGTCAACAGGCTTTACGGCAGCCGCTTTGATCAGCTTCTTTCCGAGCCGAATAACATTCTTGGGCTCGAATATTGCACAGCTCTGAAAAAAGTTGACAGTCGGGTACGTCCCCACTGTCTTAAAAGAGCCGGTCAGGGATATAATGATTCTTCAAGCACTGATAGTGCTGAATTTCCTTCAGCTGCTTCGATAAGAAATATTATCCGCACGGACGCTGCCTCAGTTCCCGAGCCCAGATTCACAGATGCTGCCCTTTCTCTTCCGGAGCCGGTACGGACACCGATCTCCGGCATACCCGCATATGTGCGCTACGCGATGGAAAAGAACCGGGGTGCTAAGCTTTTCCTTAATGACCTTTCCGGCCTTCTCTGCTATAAGCTTCTGTGCGAAAATGCCGAAACGCTCGTTCAATATGATGATGTTACACCTGACCTTGCAAAACGCATCGTATCCGTCTGCCGTCCGGGCCTTTCATTTACTTCACAAATAGAGGCCCTTAAAGTAAAAAACATTACATATTCGCATATAAGCCGTGCCCTTCTTCATATACTTTTAAACCTTAAGGGAAACACGCCGCCTCTGTTTGATCCGTCGTATATACGTATACTCGGCATGAAGGACTGCGGTGACCTGCTGCATAAAATAAAGACGTCCGGCAATAAAAATCTTTTGACCGCAAAGCCTTCCTCTTTAAAGACAGAAGCAGGCGATCCGTATGCAGACGACCTTTTTGCATCGAATCTTTATGAAGCGATTAAATGCGAAAGATCCGGACATGAATTTATTCATGAATATTCCAAGCCGTCACCGGTAAAGCTGTGATGCACTTACCCTTTTGATACTAAAGAAAAAACAAAAGCCTGTCTCTCACCGTTTCGGTTCATGGAGACAGGCTTTTGTGCTTAAGAAGAATATTTTAGTTTTTGAAGCTGTGGATCGGCGCCGGGATACGGCCTTTTCTGTTTATGAAATCCTCACAGGAGAATTTATTTACAGGCATGATCGGCGCATATCCGAGAAGGCCGCCGAATTCAACCATTTCGCCTACGCCTTTTCCGATAACGGGGATAACACGGACAGCCGTGGTTTTATTGTTTACGCATCCGAGGGCCATTTCATCGGCAATAATGCCTGAAATCGTACTCGTCGGGGTATCGCCCGGAATAGCGATCATGTCAAGGCCTACGGAGCATACACATGTCATGGCTTCAAGCTTTTCGATTGTAAGAGCTCCTTCGTTTACGGCGTTGATCATTCCCTGGTCTTCGCTGACAGGAATAAATGCACCGCTCAAGCCTCCGACGTATGAAGACGCCATTACGCCACCTTTTTTGACCTGGTCGTTAAGAAGGGCAAGAGCTGCGGTTGTTCCCGGGGCGCCGGCTCTCTCAAGGCCGATAAGCTCAAGAATATCGGCAACGGAGTCGCCGATTGCGGGAGTCGGAGCAAGGGAAAGATCGATGATTCCGAATTCCGCGCCGAGACGCTCTGCTGCCACGTGAGCAACGAGCTGGCCAACGCGCGTTACTTTAAACGCGGTCTTTTTAATTGTCTCGCAAAGGACTTCAAAGCTCTGGCCCTTTACGCTTTCAAGAGCATGCTTAACAACGCCCGGACCTGAAACGCCGACATTGATCACAACGTCACCTTCGGAAACGCCGTGGAATGCTCCGGCCATGAACGGGTTGTCATCGGGAGCATTTGAAAATACTACGAGCTTTGCGCAGCCCATGCAGCTGTTGTCTTTTGTGGCAACGGCAGTATCGTGAATGACTCGGCCCATAAGGCGGACAGCATCCATATCTATGCCTGTTTTCGTAGAACCAAGATTGACGGACGAGCATACAAGCTCCGTTTCGGCCATGGCTCTGGGAATTGAACGGATGAGGAGCTCGTCGGAAGGAGTCATTCCCTTGGAAACGATGGCTGAGAAGCCTCCGAGGAAGTTTACTCCTACATCATGAGCGGCTTTATCCAGAGTTTTTGCGAAGCCTACATAGTCTTCGATCGTTTTGCAGGCTGCTGCGCCGACGATTGCGGCAGGTGTTATTGAGATTCGTTTGTTAACGATCGGGATTCCGTATTCCGCCTCTATGTCACAGCCTACCTGAACGAGGTGCTTCGCGCAGCGTGTTATTTTTTCGTATACTTTGTCGTATAATTTCTGAGGATCCGAATCTATACAGTCAAGAAGGCTGATTCCCATCGTGATAGTACGTACATCCAGATTCTCCTGGGCGATCATTTTATTTGTTTCGGCAACTTCGTAAATATTTATCATAGTATCAGATCCTGTGCATCATATTGAAAATATCTTCATGCTGGCTGCGGATAACTACTCCGATCTCATCGCCCAGTTCTTTGAGATCCTGTGACATCTGCGCCGGCGTTACTGTGCACTGAGCTACGTCTACGATCATCATCATGTTGAAGATGCCCTGAAGGATAGTCTGGGATATCTCCTCGATGTTTACCTGATGGTCGGCAAGGTAGTTGCAGACCCTGGCAATAATACCTACGGTATCATGTCCTACTACTGTGATAACTGTCTTTTTCATGTTGTCTCCTTCTTGGTGTCCTTTATTTGGAAAATTATCTGCTTACCACTCTATTAATTCACCGGATGCATCTCTTCGTGCAACCGTTATATGAAAATCCGATGCCTTGTACTTCGAATCCGACATGGTTATTTCAGAGCATACTGTCTCATACGCAAGGGCTGGATAATTGTTTTCGCCGCTTAAATGTCCGAGGATGATATGCTTCATATCGTCGTGAAGTATCTCATTTAAGAGATGACCTGCCGTTTCGTTTGAAAGGTGGCCGTGGTCGCTTAAGATCCTTTGCTTAAGCTGATATGGGTACGGACCGGCTTCAAGCATTCTAACATCATGATTCGCCTCAAGCAATATCATATCGAGATTTAAAAGGTGACCAATGATATATTCGTCAAAAACGCCCATATCAGTCGCTACAGCCATGGATTTATTGTCTGTACTGACTCTGTATCCTACAGGCTCGTTCGCATCATGGCTTATTGTGAACGGCTGTACCTGCACGTCTCCGATCGAAAAATCATGATCGGCTTTAATGACTTTGATAAGGCCTTCCGGTATTTTTCCGAGTGAGCTGCATCTGTTTACGTATCGCAGCGTGCCTTCCGTCATATACATCGGGATACCATGCCTTCTGGCAAGGACGCCGAGTCCCTGAATGTGGTCGGAATGTTCATGCGTAATAAGCATTCCGTTTATGTCTTTCGCGGTCAGCCCTATTTCGTTTAAGCCCTTTTCAACGCGTTTTCCGCTGATTCCGCAATCTATCAATATATGTGTGTCGTCACTGCCGGCGTAAATGCAGTTTCCGTTGCTTCCGCTGGCTATGGAACAAACCCTCATTATTAAAATTTTCTCCCCTGCTTTTTAATGTCTGCTCTTCAGATAAGCTATGCGCTCTTCTATTTCACGAGCGGTCTTTTCAAAATTGCCGGAATTATCTACGGTATAATCGCACTCGCTTCTGAATTTTTCTTCGTCAAGCTGCTTGCGCATTACGGCCTCGATAGCGTCTCCCGTCATTCCCCTTGATGAAGTGAGGCGTTGTATACGAACGTCTTTATCCGCATAAACATACCAGTATTCGTCGCAGAAATCCCTGTAGCCGGACTCAATGAGCAATGCGGCTTCGACTAAAACGATCTCACCGCCCCCGGCCGCTTCTTCCGCGATCGCATCCTCTATAACTTTGCGAACGGCAGGATGCACTACTGAGTTTACTTCGGCAAGTGCCTCAGGATCACTGAATATCTTTGCCGAAATTTTCTTACGGTCAAATGTGCCGTCATTATTAAGACATTCTTCTCCGAGGACCTGTATAAGCTTTTCGTAGCAGACAGCTCCCGGCTCGTATACGTCATGCGCAATATCGTCCGCTTTTAAAATAAGAGCATTGTATTTTTCGGACATATAATCGCCTACGAAGCTTTTTCCGCAGCCGATGCCGCCTGTGATTCCTATAACTATCATATCTCCTCCGTTAATGAGCCTCGTACCAGTTTCTGCCGACCTTTAAATCCACTTCAAGCGGAACTGAAAGCTTTGCCGCTTTCATCATTTCGTTTCTGAGTATCTTCGATGCGGCCTCAACCTCGTCAAGAGGGGCTTCAAGAAGCAACTCGTCGTGTACCTGAAGGATAAGCTTTGTTTTCAGGCCTTCTTTTGCAAGCTTTTTACGAACATTATTCATTGCGAACTTTATAATATCAGCGGCGGTTCCCTGGATCGGGGAATTCATGGCGACACGTTCTCCGAACTGACGCTGCATGTAATTTGAATTTGAGAGCTCGGGTATAGGCCGTATGCGTCCGAACATGGTCGTAGTATACCCCTGCTCTTTAGCGGCGGCAACCGTTTTATCAAGATAAGCTTTTATGCCCGGATAAGTCCTGAAATACTGCTCTATGTAATCCTGAGCTTCTTTCCTTGAAATACTCAGGCCTTCGCTTAAGCCGAATGAGCTTATGCCGTATATGATCCCGAAATTGACAGCTTTAGCATTACGGCGCATTTCGGGAGTTACCATGGTTATCGGCACATTAAATACCTGCGATGCGGTCAAGGCGTGAATGTCGTCTGAACTGTTATAAGCCGCGATGAGCTTTTCATCTCCGGACAGGTGTGCCATGACTCTCAGCTCGATCTGTGAATAATCAGCATCTATAAAGGCGCAGCCCTCTTTTGGAGCAAAGACTTTACGTATCTGCCGTCCGAGTTCAATGCGGACGGGGATGTTCTGAAGATTCGGCTCCGTACTTGAAAGACGGCCTGTTGCCGTTACGGTCTGCTGAAAATGTGTATGGATACGGCTTTCGGGATCGCAATACGTTCCGAGAGCGTCGCCGTAAGTGGATTTCAGCTTCGTAAGCTGTCTGTAATTCAGGATATCCGAAACAACGTGATGATCTTCCGCCAGCTTTTCAAGGACATCAGCGGCTGTTGAATATCCGCTCTTTGTCTTTTTCGCATGCGGAAGGCCGAGCTTTTCAAAAAGTATGACTCCGAGCTGCTTCGGAGAATTTACATTGAATTCTTCGCCCGCTGCTTCATAAACAGAAGCCTCCAAAGCCGCGATGCTACCGGAAAGGCTTTCAGAATAAGATGCAAGCTCATCTTTGAGAAGCATTATTCCTTCTGATTCCATGTCGCTCAGGGTATAAATAAGCGGAAGCTCCGTCTTGTAATAAAGCTCCTTCATACCTTTTTCTTCCAATGCCGAATTTATCGCATCCGCCGATATCTGCGCAGAGTAAGCCTTATAACCCGTGATCTTCGCACTCTGCTCAGGCGTTATTACGGTCTTCGCCGTAATCTTTCCTCCTGCGATCTCCTCGGCCGACGGAAGCTGAATCGATGTAAATTCAGCTGCGATCTGTTCATGCGGATAGTCTTTCTTTAATGGATTTAACAGGTAATCGGCTATCTCCGCATCCATCAGATCCTTTTTTTCGTCCGCAAGGAGAAGCTTCTGCTGATCTTTGAATCCGATGGTCGCAGGCCGCTTTGCCTTTTCAACATAAGCTTTAACGGTTTCAAGCAGCTCATGCTCTCCGCCGAGCAGATCAGCCGGAATGTAAGCTATAAGCTCGCCGTAAGAAAATGCCGCGCCGGACGCCATAGCCTTTCCGTCTTTATCTGCGATATCGAGGCAGAAGCCTGAGCCCGCTGTTTTTTCGGCCCTGGCTATGATATCTTCCGCCTTTTTAATATCATTTATGACCAATACATCCGGGCATTTTGCTTCCGTTTTATTTTCCTCGGTAAATCTGCCGAGCAGCTTTTTGAATTCAAGCTCGCGGAAAAGCTCATATGCTTCAGGTGTATAAAAATTATCTATCTTAAGCTCTTCAAGTGCTGTATCGAGCGGGGCGTCTGTTACGATCGTTGCAAGTGTCTGTGACATGAGGCCCAGTTCGTAATGCTCTGTGAAAGCTTCACGTGCCTTTTTGGCTTTTATTTCGGACGCATGCTCGTGGGCATTTTCAAGTGTGCCGTAAAGCTGAATCAGTCCTACGGCAGTCTTTTCACCTACTCCGGGCAGTCCAGGAATATTATCGGATGAATCTCCCATCATCGCCTTCAGGTCTACGATCTGGTCCGGGCGGACGCCGAATTCTTCCAGTACTTTCTCAGGCGTAAAATCTTCAACGGTCGTCACGCCTTTGCTCGTTCGCGGAAGCCGCATTGTCGTTTTTTCCGTAACCAGCTGGAGAAGGTCCCTGTCTCCGGAAAGGATCACGACCTCCATACCGGCTGCCTCGCCGAGTTTTGCAAGAGTTCCGAGGCAGTCATCGGCTTCGAAGCCGGGCGCGCTGACTGTTTTTATGCCCATGGATTCAAGGACATTCCGCATTACGGGTACCTGAACATGAAGGTCATCGGGCATGGGATGCCTTGTGCCTTTATAAGCATCATACATTTTGTGTCGGAATGTAGGCTGCTTTAAGTCAAATGCAACAGCGCAGTGATCGGGCTGTACCTTATCGATCACGGAAAAAAGGATGTTTAAAAATCCATATACGGCATTGGTCGGCAGGCCCTGTGAATTTGTGAGTCTGGGCACGCCGTAAAAGGCCCTGTTTAAAATACTGTGACCGTCAATTAAAAGAAGTTTACCTGACATAAGATATCCATTCTGTGCGTAAAGCACATATTTCCGGGCAAGGAATGATCTTGTATTTTTATACCGCCCGGGTTTTCCGCTTTAAAATATCAGACGGGAGCGATCCCCCGTCTGACAAAAAATGCATTTTTTCGTTTCAGGCCTCTAAAAGAGCAATACCCTTTTCAATTCTCCTGAGGGTCTCTTCCTTTCCGAGGAGCGCGCAGATGTCTGTTGCGCCGGCAGGTGTGGCCTGCTTGCCTGATACGGCCGTTCTGATCGGCCACATTACTTTGTTTACTTTATATTCATGCGCGGATGCGTACTCTTTTAATACTTCGAAAAGATTGTCGTTTGAGAAGTCGTCCGTGCCGCCGAGAACAGATATCATATTCTTAAGTATCTCGAGAGAGCTCTCTTTTGTGGATTTTGATTTTTTGTTCTCATACATGGATGTATCATATTCCGGAAGCTTCGCGAAGAACTCAACCATTTCCGGGATTTCCGGGAACACCTGTATTCTTGTCTTTACCATGGAAGCGATCTTTTTAAGGTCAAAACCTTCGCCGGGTGTTTCTTCAAGGAATGGCTTTGCTCTTTCGAAGAAAGCATCGTCATCCATAGCTTTAATATATTCGGAGTTCATCCACTTAAGCTTCGTCATGTCGAATACGGACGGAGATTTATTTATCCTCTTGTAATCGAAGGCTTTTACAAGCTCTTCGAGAGTGAATATCTCATTATCACCTTCGGGGCTCCATCCGAGGAGAGCTACGAAGTTTACTACAGCTTCGTTTACAAAGCCCTGGTCGATGAGGTCCTCGTATGAGGAATGTCCGCTTCGCTTTGAAAGCTTGGCTCCTTCTTCGTTTGTGATGAGTGAGCAATGGATATATTTCGGGATCTCCCATCCGAAAGCTTCGTAGATCCTGTTGTATTTCGGGGTCGATGAAAGGTACTCATTACCGCGTACAACATGGGTTATGCCCATGAGGTGATCGTCGATGACGTTGGCAAAGTTGTATGTCGGGTAGCCGTCGGACTTGATGAGGATCATGTCGTCGAGCTCGGCATTGTCAACAGTGATCTCGCCGTAGATCTCGTCAACGAAGGATGTTGTTCCTTCTGTGGGCATATTGATCCTGATAACATACGGTTTTCCGGCAGCAAGGTTTGCTTCGATCTCCTCTTTCGGAAGGTGCAGACAATGCTTGTCATAGACGCAGATGTCCTTTCCCGCAACAGTCTGATGAAGAGATTCAAGTCTCTCTTTGTCACAGAAGCAATAATATGCCTGGCCCTTTTCTATGAGCTGCTTCGCATATTCGAGATAAAGTCCCGCTTTGCATCTTTCGCTCTGAACATAGGGACCTACTCCGCCGTCCTTGTCGGGGCCTTCGTCATGGACAAGGCCTGTTTTAGCCAGTGTGTTGTAAATTATATCGAGTGCGCCTTCATAGAATCTTTCCTGATCCGTATCCTCGATTCTTAAAATAAATTTGCCGCCTTCATGCTTAGCAATTAAGTAAGCATAGAGGGCGGTCCTTAAATTACCGACATGCATTCTGCCTGTCGGGCTCGGCGCAAATCTTGTTCTGATCTCGCTCATTAGTCCTCCACGCCCTTATCCTTAAGATATTCCATGATATCGTTTACTGTTTCGATATCCGTAAGCTCTTCAACGGGAAGATCGATGGAATATTCTTCCTCGAGAGCTGTGATAAGTTCGAACAGGTCAAGCGAATCGAGACCGAGGTCATCTTTGAAGTTTGTGTCTTCGTTAATAAGGTTTTCGTCAAGATTAAGCTGCTCTGCAAGAGCCTGTCTGATCTTTTCTAACATAATGGAAATCTCCTTGTTTCTTATCGATTTTCACTTGAAGTGTAATGTCTGATATTTGATTTGTCAACAACAAGTTCCGCAGTCTCGTAAGTGTTTGCTGTGATCTGCCCCGATATACTAAGTGCAATTCCCATTTCGATCAGCAGGAACAAAAGCGCCGTTCCTCCGTAGCTTATAAACGGAAGTGAAATACCTGTTGTTGGGATGACGTTAAGTACAACGCTTATGTTCAGGATGACCTGAAGGGCAATATGTCCGAATATGCCGGCTGCCAGGAGAGATCCGGAGCGGTCCGGAGCATTCTGCGCGATGTAAAAGAGCCTGTAAAGCAGATAACCGAAAAGCAAAAGGACTATCAGGGCTCCGAAAAGACCGAGCTCTTCACATATGATACTGAAGATAAGGTCGTTCTGTGCTTCGGGAATGATATCCAGCTTCTGAGTACTGTTGCCGAGGCCCTTTCCGAAAAAGCCGCCGCTGCCGACAGCGTAAAGGCCCTGAAGCACCTGCCATCCGCCTTCATCCGCATAGGATTCGGGATCGAGCCATACGAGGACACGCATGAGACGGAAACTGTCACTTCCATCCATAGTTGTTTTTATCCAGTATACTCCTACTATGACGCCTATAATGCCCAGTATAAGAATTATTATGTATGGATAATAGCGGGGACTTGAAGTAAAAATAACGCAGATGCCGATACCGAAGACAATGATAGCGGTACTCAGGTTATCTGTGAAGTAATATGTTGCAAATGTTGAAAACAAGACAATGATATAAAGCTTAATTATGCCCTTGATCGTCATGGATTCGCGCCCCATCTGCTTTATGACATATACGAGGAAAAGCATCAGAGCAATCTTTGTGATCTCTGAGGGTTGGAACTGGACAGGACCTATTTTAAGCCATCTGCGGGCTCCGTAGACCGTAACGCCAAGCGGTGTGTATTTAACCATTGCCATAAGGCCGATCGCAGCAATAAATATCAAGGGCGCAAGCTTAAGATAAAAGCTGTAGTTTATCTTCGAGACGATTATGCATAATATAACAGCGAACAGACCGTATACAGCCTGGCGCTTAAGGAAATACATATCATCGCCGAATTCAAGCGCTTCATATGAACTTGCCGAATAAAGCATAACAAGGCCAAAGCAAATAAGGATTATAACAACAGCAAGGAGACTGTAGTCAAAATACAGTCTCTGTGCTTTGGGCTTGCGTCTGCTTTTATTTTTCTTTGACATTAAAGCCTCTTTATTAAAAAGATGTTTCGCATTTCAGTATCATTCCGGGAGTGTGTAAACAACAACACTCGTTCCGACAGATACCCAGTCATATATCTGTTTTACAGCATCGAGCGGAGTGTTTATACAGCCGTGCGAGCCGTCTGTCTTGTAGATATCGCCGCCAAATTCATCCCTGCTGGCAAGATCGTGGATACCGATGGTGTCATTGAACGGGAGCCAGTATTCACAGAATGCAATATATGAATAATTTCCGCTTTCGTCTGGCTGACCATACATTGTGTGGTCACGCATCTTGGCTGTGATGTACCATACGCCATCACTTGGTGTGCTTCGGTCTGATTGTGTGACAAGGCCTGTTACAACGGGAGTTTCTATCATTTCTTTTCCGTCGACATAGCACCACATTGTCTGTTCGGTAATGCTGATCTCTACATAGGTCGTTTCTGTCAGATACAGGCCGTCGGAAATTACAGCCGGATGTACTGTTCCGCTCGTTTTGCTTGTAAGTGCATCATACAGCGCGTCAGCTGTTTTTTCAACATCAAGTGTCCAGCCGCTCCTGTAACCGTTCGGGCAGTTGACGAGCTTGCCGGCATGGGTGGTAAAGAGATTCGAATAGCTTGAAAGATCTCTTTCGGCAGCCCAGTTCTGTGTCCAGGCGAGTACGCGTTCTTTATTGAATGTCGGTGTATCGCCGTCATCTATAAAGGACATGATAACATCGGATCCGAGTGTGAGCGGCTCGTCATCCTTAAATGTGAAGAATGAGATCTGCGTTGCGGCCATTGATGCGAGAAGGAGCTGGTGGTCTACCTGCTTGTTATGCGTTTCGATGGTCGTATTAAGCTCGGTGTCGTCGGAATAGACAGTCGGATGAACGTAGCAGTTTGCATCTGATACCTGTACGGATGTTTCGCCGGAGGTCAGAGCATTCGCCGCATAGTTATATAATGTTTCAAAATCTATAAGGTCGCCCTCTTTCTCTTTAACAAGGACGTAATATCCGTTTTCCCCCACGGAGTATGTCGCATCGGTCGGAGCAGCTCCGTCATTTACACAGTCGATCCCGTCAAGCCAGCTGCGAAAAGCGTCCTGATCGTATGTATAGCCTTCGGCTACAAGGTATGTTCCGGAATCTTTCTGTTCGAAGGGCCAAAGCAGGATGTTTTGAGCGTTAAGAAGATTTTCGACCTCGCCGTTATCGGCGTAAGTCATATTGATCTCCGGCGCTGTGACAGTATAGCTGCGGCCTTCATCGTCATTGACGGTAAATGTACGTTGGTCAATATTTTCCTGAAGGACTGCGCATGCTTCTTCAAGAGTGAATTCAGAGCAGTCTACGCCGTTTATGACCGTGCCGGTATAAAAATGATCTTTAAAATAGCTTGCTTTGTATGCATAAAGTCCTATAACAACTGCCAGAACCGCGGCCGCCGCTATAATAGAGATCATCATAACCTTGTGGTTTTTTTTCGGCTCGGCCATCTGTCCGCGGGCAGCAGAAAATGAAGAGGATCTCGCAGAGGCTTTTTTCGCTTTAACTGCCTTTAATTTTGCATTCTGTGAGTTTGCGGCTTTTTTTGCTTTCGGAGACATTTTTGCCTTTTCCGGAGCAGCACTTTTAGACACAGTGCTTTTTGCGGCGGATGCGCCCTTAGATGCAGTATTTTTTGCAGCCGAAGCAGCCTTCTTTAAAGACGGCACTGTTTTTGACGTGGATGATTTTTTCTTTATTTTTGAGGCTGTCGTTACTTTCTTTGCTGTAGGTGATGCCGAAGAAAACGATGTGCCTTTTTTTGTTTTTTTATCTGATGCCATGATTTTTTTTTAAAAGTAAGGCTCCGGAATTGCTCCCGGAGCCTGCAATGTCGCAAAAACGATCAATCGTCTGAATAAGGCATAAGTGCAAGATGTCTTGCGCGCTTAACAGCTAATGTGATCTCTCTCTGATGCTTTGCGCAGTTTCCTGTAAATCTTCTCGGGAGGATCTTGCCTCTCTCGGAAACGAATTTCTTTAACTGAGCTACATTTTTGTAATCACAAACATTGTCTTTTCCGCAGAAGATGCAAACTTTTCTTCTTTTGCGCGGTGTTCTTTTTTTGAATGAATTATTGTATGTTCTTTCTGTTGTTTCAGCCATTTTATACGCCCTCCTTGATTACTCTTCTACCGGAGCTTCTTCAGCCGGAGCTGCTTCCTCTACGGGAGCCTCGATAGCTGCAGGTGCTTCCTCTGCGGGAGCTTCTTCCTGTGCCGGAACCGGAGCGATGATGTCTTCTCCGTCTTTACGAACGATAAGGAAACGAAGCATGTTGTCAAGGATACGTACACGTGTTTCGATCTCTGCCGGTGCTGCCGGATCAGCCTCGAAATGGATGAAGTAATAGTAGCCTTCTCTCTGATGTGCTACTTCGTAAGCAAGTCTTCTCTTGCCCCACTCTTCAACCTGGCCGATGACTCCGCCGAATCTGGTGATATAGCCCTTTGCTTTCTCAACCAGCGCTGCTCTGTCATCGTCTTCAACTTTTGCACTTAAGACGAGTGCGAGTTCATACTTGTTCATTTTATTCCTCCTTCTGGACTTTTGGCTTTCCTCTTTATTAAGGAAAACAAGGATTTTGTGTGGTACACCCACTGTGTCGTATTTTAACACAGCCCTTCCGGCTTGTAAAGCCCGAATTTTCCGTATGCAAGGTTTGACACATTGCTTTTCCACTTTTATAATATCTGCATGTTTATATATGAAAGCAAGCTTATTTTAATATACTGCGTTGTAATTTTCGCAATACTGGGAGCTGTCATGGGTTCGTTTCTCAACTGCGCAGCCTGGCGCATCTCCCGGAATGAATCTTTTACAAAAGGCCGGAGCCACTGCCCTTCATGCGGTCATGAGCTTTCAGCCGCCGACCTGATCCCCGTATTTTCATGGCTTTTCCTTCGCGGAAAATGCAGATATTGCGGCAGCAAAGTATCCGTCCGCTATCTGCTTGCCGAGCTGTTCATGGCTGCGATGTTTGTACTTGCCCTGCTCCGCTTCGGAATAACAGTCGAGCTTTTCAGGAATCTCGTGCTTCTTTGCTTACTGTTCCTGCTTTCAATGGTCGACCTTGAAATATTCGAAATTCCCGACAGCTGCCATATCATCGCTGCTGTTTTATGGGCGGCAACATGTTGGTTCGTGCTTGACGGAATCTCAGATATAATTTTTCATATTATCGCAGCTGTTGTATACGGCGGTGGAATTTTGCTGATATCGATGATCTTCGATAAGCTCCTTAATAAAGAAAGCATGGGCGGCGGCGATATAAAGCTTTTTGCTGTTATGGGGCTTTACCTCGGACTTGCTCCTTCGCTGCTTGCGCTGATCCTTTCATGCGTTATAGGACTCATATTTGCCTTTATAAGGAAGCGCATTACGCCCGACGCGTCCGAAGAGTTTCCTTTCGGGCCCTCGATCGCACTGGCATTCTGGATCGTCCTGCTTTACGGCGGACCTGTTATAGACTGGTACATGGGATTTTTTAATTTTTAGAAAAAAAATAATCCCTTTATCACATACCCTGACAAAATTTGATGTATAATACACAACATTAAGACATCTTAAGGAGATATCATGAGCAATACAAAGAAATTCAAAAGAAGCCGCGTCGTTAAATTCCCGCAGCAGACCAATAATACAAATAATGCCGGCGGCATGGTCCACAAACTCAATTTCGGATCAAACCCTTCCATTGAACCCATGAACCCAAATGAAATAACCGATCCCCAGGTAACCATCAATTTAAAAAATCCCGAAATAAAAGAAGCTCTCACAGCTTACAAAGCTAATAAGTCTGCCGAAAATCTTGAAAAAGTCGTTCAGACCATCATGAAATGCCGTGTTCTGCTTCCGACCCGCGGTGAAAAGAACTCCATGCCGCAGATCATACTTTTAAAAGGCACAAATCCTCAGCTTCCGGACAAAGAACTCTTCTTTCTCCCTGTCTTTACGGAAAAGGCTGAGTTCAGCGACGAAAACGTCCGCAAAATAAATACACAGAGCATCATGAATACGCTTTACCTCAACGCAAATCATTTTGCCCTTAAAGACGAAAAGATCACCGGTCTTACCATTAACCCCTTTACGGACAATATCGTCCTCTCACGCCAGCTTTTAAAAGCCGTTGAGGAAGCTGTCGAGAAAAAGACCCAGGTGCACATAAAAGCCGAGACTCCGGCTCAGCCTAAGCCGCTCAAAGTCGAGGACATGACAGACGAGCAGTATTTCGATTACGAATATGCCCGCTTTACTTTGAAAAACTTCCCGGAGAAATTTTTCGCCGAAAAATCCTCTCTCGTAAAAGAGCTCTGCAGCCGCAAGGAAGAATACTTTGACGAAATATTTGAAGCTTCCTATCAGAATAACAGAATGTATCCGTATCTTCCCGAGGAAATGTACATTCTCCCCATGGGGCTCGCTCCCGGCGAGGATATCATTCAGATTGACATGCCCCACGCCGACAAACACAGAGCCATGCCTCAGACGCTGTACCTTTACGCGAATGACAACACCGGCTCATACAGGTACTTCATCCTCAGCCGTCTCGTAAACATTCAGACAAAATCGATCACAAACGAAATTCACCTCGCCGAGATCGGCCCGGATCTTAAATTAAAGGACTACGGCGAAGCTGCCGCTGAAGGAAATCAGATAAGAACGATCCTTGACATGTGCAGGGATAAAAAAGAAGAAGAATAAAATTTTAAGCGGAAGCCATGCATACAGCAAAGCTTCCGCTTTTTCATATTCGGTTGAGGAACCTTTTACGCCAGCTTGGAAGCCGCCAGCTTCGCAAGATCACCGACAGTACTTACCGTATCAAGCTCTTTTTCCTTTATAACAACACCAAGCTCATCCTCGATCATACTTATTGCTTCGAGAATCTCAAGTGAAGACATATCAAGGTCTTCTATTATAAGTGAATCTTCACTGATGCATATATCCTCGGATCCGCTTTCTTCCATTACTGTCGCAAGACATCTGTTTACGATTTCAAAAACGTCCAACTTTGCCTCCTTTCCTGACAGCTTTTTCCCTTGCTGACATACTTATATATTGATCATATTCATTTTTGAAAGCCTGCGGCCTTCTGTATTTGAAGACATTTTGCTCATTTGATCATATGCCTATCTTTACGAATTCACCGGCATCGCATAAAGACACCTCTTTTTCAAGTCTGTTCCTTTCGAGCTTTCCCATGGATGTATAAGGAAGCTCTTTTTTTCGCAGCAGAAGCCTCGTTATTCTTCGCTGGTAGGATGTCTGCCTGTTGAGCGATCTTATCTGTTCTGTTATATGTGAAAGATCACTTTCTTCGGCTACAACTACGGCGGTCAGGAATTCATCGGCTAAAAGGACTGCCCCGTCCTTTACTCCCTGAATGGCCTTAACAGATTCGTCTGCTTCGCTGCAGACTATTTTTTCGCCGTTCGGCATAACGATAACATCTTTTTTGCGGCCCTGAAGGTGTACAAAGCCTTCCTCATCTATAAAAGCCATGTCACCTGTGTGGATGGTATCGCCGCTTAAAAGCTCTGCCGTGCTTTCGGGGTCATTATAATACTCATCAAGGTGGAATGAGGTCTTTATAATAAGCTCCCCATTTTCGTCTGTAAATGCTTCGTCACCCGGAAATGTTCTCAGAAGCGTGGGGGCTTTGCCTGCTTCATTCAGAAGCACACCGCCGGACATTTCCGTTGACCCGTAGCAGTTCTGAACAGCTATGCCGTCTGTCATCAAACGATCAATATCCTTTGATGAAGGACTTCCTCCGCCGGTCTGTATCATTTTAATGCCGTACTTGTTAAAAATATCTCTTTCATTCAGAAACGATATTACTTTCGGAACAAGGCAAAGTGTTTCTGGTCTGAACTTCCTGATATCCGGCACGATCCTCTTCATGGAAGATACAACGATCGGGACCCTGTTCATATAATAAGCAAATAATAAAAGATGTGCATATGCATGATGCCACGGGAGCGGGTTCATTACTTTTCCGCCGTCAATGTGACTGTAATATCCGGCACTCTGCGCAAGTCTTCCGGCAAAGCTTTCTATACGTGTGACGGCAGCCTTTGATTTTTTTGTTGTACCTGAAGTGAAAACGATGTAATAATTTCCAAGCGAGGATAAGCTTATATCTTCAGAGCACTTTGAAAAGTCAGGTTCGGGTATCGGAATCAGCTTCAGCTCAGGCATTTTTTCTTTCAGGACCATAACCGTGTCTTCCGAGTTCGCATCATAGTATATGATCTCGAGTCCTGTCCTTTGCAGAGCCGAAATTGTATTTTCGGCATCGAGCTGAGGATCGATCAGCGCTGTGACCGGATTTTCCGAGAATGAAGCGCATACAGCGTAAAACCATTCAGGTGAATTATCGGCAAGCACGCCGGCTCTTCCGCGGCCGGAATTTCTGAATGACAAAGCATAATTTTCAACAGCGTTCAGCACCTGAATGTAGGAGATCTCCGTTCCTTTTGAGCTCATAAAAGCCGGATTGTCCGGCGCGCACTGCGCATTTACTTTTATGATATCCGTCAAGTCTTTCATGATCGTTCCGGCCCCTCATAATCTATTATCTTATCTCACCGAAAATAAGATATACGTCAGCAAAAACTTTGTAAAATTCGGGATTTTTATAAAATAATACAGCGGATGCCCTTGCCGACTCCTTACATATGGTTTTGATCTCCGGCCAATACGCATGGTAAAACTTCTTATATTCCATGTATATTCTGTTCTGCAGGCGGATCCGCTTTTTGCCCTCCATCTGTACGTACCCTGTACCAGGATATCTGAAGATTCGTCAGGTAACGAAGCCTCGCATAACGGACCATTTCCTTATCTCCGTGTTTTTCGAACCATCTGATGGCTGACCTCAGGGCTATAAGCTTATGCAGACGTTTTTCGTTGTATCTTGCGCCTGTTATGCTTCCGCTCCTGGAGCGTATTGCAAGCCCGGGAAACGGAGTAACGGCAACCTTGGCGGATTCGTAAAATACTTTATATGTAACAAATTCATCCTCGTGTATGCGTCCCTCCGGATAATGCAGGGATTCTATACACTTCCGTGAGTAAAGCTTGGAATATGCTACGATGTAATTCCATTCGGAGTCTCTGACTATTTTCATTGCAGCTTCCCGTCCTGAGATCACTTTTGTAACATTTTTTACACCCTTAAGCGCTTTTTTTAACTGCGCATCAGCAGAATAGCCGTCATCAAATGTTACGGCTTTACATACAGCGACTTCCGCGTCGGAAACGCTTATTGCTTTATACAGCATTTCCAGACAGCGGGGATGCATAATGTCATCGCTGTCAAGATAAGCTATATACTCTCCGGACGCGATCTCTGTGCCTCTGTTGCGTGCGGCGGAAAGTCCCCCGTTTTCGGTATGGAGGATCCTTATTCTTGCGTCAGTGCCGTCATATTCATCCACTATAGCGCCGCTTTTATCCGTTGAGCCGTCGTCAACGATAATGACCTCAAGATCTTTATAGGTCTGAGCCAATACGGAATCGATGCTCTCGCGAACATAATTTTCTACATTGTAAACAGGAATTACAACACTTATCAAACTCATAATATTCTCTCAAGATCGCCGATCGGCATCGGACTGTAATAATAAAAGCCTTGTATGTAATCCGCTCCGAGTTCCTTTACGAGCTCTTTCTGAACGCTTTTTTCAATTCCTTCACAAACGATGATCATACCAAGGGAACGGCAGGTATCCATAAGACCCTTAAGGAGCAGCTCGCCTCTTTCGTTTTCAGCGTCGACTATGAGGCGTTTATCCATCTTTACTATATCAAAGTTGTAGTCGGCAAGGTCTGAAAACATCGTATAGCCGCTTCCGAGATCATCGAGAGAGATCTTGAATCCCATGCAGGAAATAAACTCAAGATTTCTTTTTGCCGTATCGCTGTTCTTTATAAGGCAGTCCTCTGTAAGCTCGATCACAAGCTTCGCTCTGTCAAAGTCATATTTTCCGACAAGTCCGGCGATCTCATCCGTTATACGATCGGAAGCTATTGTTTCTCTTGTAAGATTAACGGATATCCAGAATTCTCTGCCTTCACTCTCCCATTTTTTCAACTGCTTTATGGCATTTTCCATAAGGTAGAGGTCATGATACTTTATAAAGCCGCTGTCTACCATGCCGCTTATATACTGCCCCGGAGCAATTACGCCCAACTCGGGGTGGATCCATCTTGACAGTGCCTCAAAGCCCTGTATTTTTCCGTTTTCAGCCTGAACTATGGGCTGGAGATACATTTCTATCTCATGCTCGTCTACCGCGGAAACGGCTCTTTCGTCCAGCTGCAGCTTAAGAATGTCGCCCCTGAGCTCATTTGCCGCCGGAACAAAATATTCCATGGAACCTTCAACTGCCTTGGAATAGCTTTTTTCAGCAAGGGATATAACATTATCAAAGTTCCAGTCTGAGGATTTAAGCTTTATAAGTCCTGCGCGGAACTTTGTTAGCATATCGGCCTTTTTTTCGTAAAGAGGCTTGTTCATGGCATCGAGGATCGGCTTTATCCATCTTTCGGCCTCGCGCTCATTGCTGCAGATATGCATTACGGCAAATTCCCCGCCGGCGTAACGGCAGATATGGTCTCGCCCGCACATTGTTTTAAGGGTATCGGCAGCTTGTTTCAAAATAA
>R11__coassemble_573_pt1 | contig 23629 bp, 23 predicted proteins | sample R11__metabat2_low_PE_003 | metagenome-assembled genome bin R11 | reverse complement strand
TCCGTAGATGTAACATCACATAGCATATTCGCCTTCCTTAGAGTTTACCATAAAGTGATAAATAAGCTTAATTCCTTTTGTTCCGTAATAATCGTCTTAATTAATAGCCGCGAAATGTCTGCCGTTTAAAAGCTTCCTTGCCGCTCTGACTGCATGAGCTGTTCCCCACGGTTTTGTTCTTTCCGCAGGTGCTGTGAAGCCTTCCGGAACATCGTTTATATCCTGATATGCAAGCTCATAGTTTATTACACCGTCAAGTCTGCTGGTTACGAGGCGTTTGAAATCTTCTTCGTCTGCTTTTTTAATAATAAAGATGACATCTTCAAATCCGGCTTTTTTTGCGTCATAAATGGAATAGTCGAGAAGCATGTGTCCGTATTCGTCAACGGGGTCGATCTGCTTCAGTCCGCCGTAACGGCTTCCCATTCCTGCTGCCATAACGATAAGTACCGGTTTTTTTTCGCTCATAACTCATACCCTCCTTAAAGCTTTAGTCATCGTCCTCTTCGGATTCTGTTACATTATATACCTGGCGTTTTCTTGCTGCCTCATCGGCTGCGAGATATTCGTCGTATGTTGTGATCTTATCGATGAGCTTTCCGTCATCTGTGATCTCCATGATACGGTTTGCGGTCGTTTCGACAAACTGGTGGTCATGGCAGGTAAAAAGTTCAACGCCCGGGAATTTGATAAGTCCGTTGTTCAGTGCTGTGATGGACTCCATGTCAAGGTGGTTTGTAGGCTCATCGAGGATGAGTACGTTTGCGGCGGAGATCATCATCTTTGAAAGGAGGCAGCGCACCTTCTCACCTCCGGAAAGTACCTTTACCTTTTTAACTCCGTCCTCACCGGCGAAAAGCATCCTTCCGAGGAATCCGCGGACATATGTAACGTCTTTATTTTCGGAATACTGGGTCAGCCATTCGGCGATATTGAGGTCGCAGTCAAATTCCTTTGTGTAATCTTTCGGGAAATATGCCTGTGTCGTTGTGATTCCCCATTTGTAAAAGCCGCTGTCGGGCTCTTCTTCGCCTGAAATGATCTTGAAGAGCATTGTGATAGCCTGCTCATTGCTGCCGACAAATGCAACTTTATCTTCGCGGCGAAGTGTGAATGATATGTTATCGAGGATCTTTACACCATCAACGGTTTTTGTAAGTCCTTCGACTTCAAGGACTTCGTTTCCTATGGATCTTTCCGGTCTGAAATCGATATAAGGATATTTACGGCTTGAGGGCTTGATCTCGTCAAGCTGGATCTTTTCAAGTGCTCTCTTTCTTGATGTCGCCTGCTTTGATTTCGAAGCATTGGCTGAGAATCGTGATATGAATTCCTGAAGCTCTTTGATCTTTTCCTCTTTTTTCTTGTTTGCTTCCTTCATCTGCTTAACGATAAGTGTTGAAGATTCAAACCAGAAGTCGTAGTTTCCTGCGTAAAGCTGGATCTTGCCGTAGTCGATATCGGCGATCTGTGTGCAGACCTTATTGAGGAAATATCTGTCATGGGATACAACGATGACTGTGTTGTCAAAGTTTATGAGGAACTCCTCGAGCCATGCGATGGCGTCGAGGTCAAGGTGGTTTGTGGGCTCATCGAGGAGCAGGATGTCCGGATTTCCGAAAAGCGCTCTGGCGAGAAGGATCTTGACCCTCTGTGGACCTGTGAGTTCTCCGACAAGTGCATAATGGAGGTCTGTGTCTATTCCGAGGCCGTTAAGAAGTGTCTCGGCATCGGACTCTGCTTCCCAGCCGCCCATCTCGGCAAATTCAGCCTCGAGCTCGCTTGCTCTCATGCCGTCTTCTTCCGTAAAATCTTCTTTTGCGTAAAGGGCATCCTTTTCGTTTCTTACTTCATAAAGTCTCGGATTTCCCATGATAACGGTATCCATGACTGTAAAATCGTCGTATTTAAAGTGGTCCTGCTCAAGGAAGGAAAGACGCTCACCGGGTGTGATGATGACCTCTCCGTTTGTCGGCTCAAGCTGGCCTGAAAGGATACGAAGGAATGTTGATTTTCCGGCGCCGTTGGCACCGATGACTCCGTAGCAGTTGCCTTCGGTAAATTTAATATTTACATCTTCGAATAATGCTTTTTTTCCTACACGCAGGGTAATATTGCTTGCTGCGATCATTGATCATTCTCCTTTTCTTTACTCTGTAGCTGCTTTGAAGAACCAGTCGATCCTTCCTTTTGTTTCAGAGAGTGCGTTGTACTGAAGGCACTCGTATTCGTTTATTTTTTCATTTACTTCCTCTGTTGCGTCATCCCAGGCTGTAAAGCTTCCGTCCGGCAGATAATATCCGATGTGGTTATATGCCGGGATCTCGCTCATGAGCATTTCGACATAATCCTCGAACGGAGAAAGCGCAAGACCTGTCTTGTGCAGAGCTATGCTTCCAAGGAAGTTTGTACTTGTTACAACGTCCGTTTTTGTTTCAGACTCGTAATTTGTCCAGATCAGGAACGGAGTCGCGTAAAAGTTGACTCTTTCGTCTGCGGGAAGGTCGTCTTTTGCCGCTCCGGCAAGATATGTGTCAAATTCTTCGTCTGTTGTCGGATAGTGATCGCCGAACATGATGATCATGGTCGGTTCGTCGCAATCTTTGAAGTAATCGATCAGATATTCCAGAGCTTCATCCGTCATTTTCATGAGGGAGAGATACTCGTTCATGTTCGCTTCATTTATTCCGATCGTTTTTACATCATTCGTTATATCTGTTCCGGAATATCCACCGTGATTCTGCATGGTTACATTGAAGATAAAAAGCTTATCGTCGGGATCTTCTTTTTCTTCAACTAACTCTATCAGCTTATCATAATTCGCCTTATCTGTCACGAAATCCCTGCGGATCCTGTCGTAGCTTTCATCAAAATCATCTACGGTAAGGAACTGATCAAATCCGAGATAAGAATAAGCCGCTGTTCTGTTCCAGTTTGAGCCTTTATGAGGATGAACGGCAATGGTCTCATAACCGTTTTCCTCAAGCACGGATACCATTGAATACTGGCTGTGTGTATAGAAATTCACATAGGGAACCAGACCCGGATACTGCTTTACGGAATTGCTTGTAAGGAATTCATATTCGGTCTTCGCTGTACCGCCGCCCGTAATGCATACAAGTGTATGTCCTTTTATGACGTTTTCATCGAGAGAATCATAAAATTCCATGTACGGAATATTCGTTTCCACGTCGCCGGCATATCTGAAATCGGCCCAGGCTTCGTTCATTATCGCAATAATATTTACAGGAGTCGTTCCGTCTGCTTCCGATTTTCCGTCCCAGGCTGCATAATCAGAAACGCTTTGCTCTGCTATGGCCTCTGTTCCGGAAACGCTATAGCCTTCCGGTGGATCGTTCTTCATGAATTTTGCGACATCAAAGAAGCCGATAGTTGTTCCGCATTGCCTGTATGTTTTTATCGGGCTGAAAAGATCGGCGGTTATGCCGAGCTGGCGCTCCCAGCTTGTATTCATATAGAAGCAGAAGCTTCCGGCCATCAGTGCAAGCGCGTCAAGCCTTATTGCTATTTTGCCCTTTGTGGATCTTACGAGTATGTAATCCGGCGTATGGATAAGGATGCCTATCAGGCACAGTGTAAGCGCGAGCGTGACTGTGATCCACTTTGAATATACAAATTCATACTGCCCTGCAACTGTCATTGCCGTGCCGAAACTGAACACATCGATAAACTGCAGTGGCTCGCCTCTGCATTCATATACGAAATAAAATATGAAGCTCATTGTCGTTGCAAAGCAGAGTGCCCCCATCAGGGCTCTCCTCAGCGAATTCAGCCACAGGAGCCATATGATACCGAACACGAAAAGAACAAGCAGATTTGCCCAGATGAATTTCCACTCCATTTCAGGCAAAAGCTCGCTGTTGTTTATGAGTTCAAGATCCAAAAACGCGAAAACAGCCATGGCTGCAACAATAAGGAAGCCCCATGGTCTGATACGCTTTCTGCATTTTTTTCCGTTCTCATCTGTCGGGAACCAGCAGTTTCCCCATCTGAGAAAGCAAAATACTATCGAAAATATTATAAATGCCAGAACTCCGGCAAAAAGAGCGTAATTTTTCCATGTAAGCTCCTCGTCTGCCGGAAGCAGAGCATTCTTATTTGATAAAAACAGAAAAAGTGTCACTGCCCAGTAGCATATCCAGAAAACAAGATATACTTTACCGCTGGTCCGCGACAATTTTTCATGCGCTGCTTTCATTAACAGTCACCTTCTATTCTGTTATCTCTCAATCCGATGGATAAAGAGTCCGCTTCTGAGCTTAGGCTCAAACCATGTGGATTTCGGAGGCATGAGCATGTCAGCGTCCGCAACGGCGAAAAGCTCTCTGATATCTGTCGGGAACATTGCAAACGCTGCAGCGCAATCTTCCTGACATCTTCGTTCAAGTTCTCCCAATCCCCTTATTCCGCCGACGAAATCAATATCATTCGACCTCGTAGGATCATCAATTCCGAAAACCGGCGTAAGGATCTCTCGCTGAAGGAATGCCACGTCCAGTGCCTCAACCGGATCATCCTTTACAAACTCTTTTCTCGCCTTGAGAGCGTACCATTTATTTCCGAGCAGGAATCCAACCTCGCCTTTTTCCTTCGGTGCATAGATACCTGCGGATTCTTCTATTTCAAATTTTTCGCCGATAAGTTCGAGGAGCTCTTCGTGGGTGTGCCCGTTCATTGTCTTAAGGACTCTGTTGTAGTCCATTATTTTAAGCTCGTCCTCCGGGAAAAGAACTGACAGGAAATAATTAAACTCCTCTTCTCCGGTGTACTCCGGGTATTTTTCACGGCGCATCTTCGAAACTGCTACGGCTGAAGCCGCTCTGTGATGGCCGTCGGCGATGTATGTGTGCGGCAGCTTGTCAAACTCGATGATGAGGAGTTTTATAACATCCGGATCATCGATCACCCAGACTCTGTGTGTAATGCCGTCGTCGGATGTGAAATCTGCTGCGGGTGTATTTTCTTTATACGCTCTTATGATATCGTTTATCACACGGCGTCCCCTGTAGGCAAGGAAGATCGGGCCTGTCTGGGCACTGCAGATGTCCACGTGCCTGATGCGGTCCGCTTCCTTTTCCTTACGGGTATTTTCATGTTTTTTTACTACGTCGTTAATGTAATCATCCACGGATGAGCAGGCAACAAGACCCGTCTGAGTCCTGCCGTCCATTGTAAGCTCATAGATGTAAAGGCATTCGGTCTGATCCTGAACGAACTCTCCTTTTTTCTCCATCTCGTCAAGCATTTCGGATGCTTTTGCGTAAACCTCCGGAGCGTACATATCGGCATCCGGCGAAAATTGTGTCTCGGGACGATCTATTCTTAAAAACGAATAATTATCTCCTTTAACTTTTTCCGCTGCTTCCTCACGATTGTAAACATCATACGGAAGCGCAGCTATTTTTTCAGCCAGCTCCTGTGCCGGTCTTACCGCTTTAAATGCTTTTATCTTTGCCATGGTTGAAATACCTTCCTTATTTTACGACTCTTACCTTCCAAACGCCTTCTGCGTTATTCAGCTTGTCGATAACCTCCTGTGTTGCAGGTGTATTGATATCGATGATCGAATATGCTACGCTGCCGCGGCCTTTGTCTACGAAGTTGTCGATATTGATTCCGGCTTCGCCGATGATCTTTGAGAAGTTATTGATCATACCCGGAATATTCTCATGTGCTACGCTGAGTCGGCCTGCGCTCTCACAAACGCCTGCATCTACGTTCGGGTAGTTTACTGAATGGCGGATATTTCCGTTATTGATGAACTCCTGCATATCGATAGCTGCCATGACTGCGCAGTTTTCTTCTGATTCATCTGTTGAAGCTCCGAGGTGCGGTGTTGCGATAACGCCCGGTTTCCCGGCGATCTTTGATGTTACGAAGTCTGTTACGTATTTCTTTACTTTGCCTGCCTCAATAGCCTTAAGGAGTTCGTCTTCGTCAACGATTCCGTCTCTTGCCATGTTAAGGATCACGATGCCGTCCTTCATAAGGGCGAATGCATCGGCACCGATCATTCCTCTTGTTGCGTCCATGAGCGGAACGTGAACTGTGATAAAATCACACTCTTTATAGATATCTTCAACTCTGTTGATATGGTGAACTTCTTTTGAGAGATTCCATGCGGCATCGATGGAAAGGTATGGGTCAAATCCGTAAACATCCATGCCGAGATCGATGGCTGCGTTTGCTACAAGCTGACCGATAGCGCCAAGACCGATGATTCCGAGTTTTTTGCCCATGATCTCGTTTCCGGCATATTTTTTCTTCTGCTTTTCTACCTGGCCCGGCATCTCCGGGTTGTCAGCTTCTGCGCGGATCCAGTCGATTCCGCCGATGATATCTCTTGATGCAAGGAGCATGCCGAGAAGTACGAGCTCTTTAACGCCGTTTGCGTTTGCGCCCGGTGTGTTGAATACAACAACGCCCTGCTTTGCATACTTATCTACAGGAATATTATTTGTGCCGGCGCCTGCTCTTGAAACAGAAACTACGGAAGCCGGGAGCTCTATGTCATGCATTTTTGCTGAACGAACGAGGATCGCGTCAGCTTCTTCGATGCTGTCTACCTGAACAAAATCAGCGCTTAATTTTGAAAGTCCGTTCTGAGAGATCGGATTAAGGCATGTATACTTGTACATTATTTGTTTGCCTCCTCAAATTCCTTCATGAATTCAACAAGCTTCTGTACACCTTCGATCGGCATAGCATTGTAGATGCTGGCTCTCATTCCGCCGACTGTTCTGTGGCCTTTAAGGTTTTCAAAGCCTGCTGCTTTTGCTTCTTTGATAAATTTAGCTTCGAGATCTTTGTCGCCTGCGCGTGTTACGAAAGGAATGTTCATGATAGAACGGTCTTTCTTAACTACTGTGCCTGTGAACATTTCGCTCTGATCAAGGTAATCATAGAGGATCTTTGCTTTTTTCTCGTTGATCTCTTTCATTGCCTCAAGTCCGCCGAGGCTCTTGATCCATTTGAATACAAGGCCGCATACATAGATGCCCCAGCATGGCGGTGTGTTGTAAAGTGAGCCTTTTTCAGCCTGAAGCTTGTAGTCGAGCATTGTCGGAACATATGACGGAAGCTCGCCCTCAAGAAGGTCTTCGCGGATGATGAGGATCTGAACGCCTGAAGGTCCTACATTCTTCTGAACGCCGCCGTAGATAACGCCGTATTTTGACACATCGATCGGCTCTGATAAGAAGCATGATGAAACATCGGCGATGAGTGTCTTGCCCTTTGTGTTCGGAAGCTCATGATAAACTGTTCCGTAAATTGTATTGTTCTGGCAGATATATACATAATCTGCGTCATCGTGGATCGGAAGGTCTGAGCAATCCGGAATGTATGAATATGTCTTGTCTTCTGAAGAAGCGATAGCATAAGCTTTTCCGTATTTCTGAGCTTCCTGATATGCTTTCTTTGCCCACTGTCCTGTAATGATGTAATCAGCAACGCCGTTCTTCTTCATGAAGTTCATTGCAACACCTGCAAAATGAAGTGAACATCCGCCCTGAAGGAATAATACTTTATAGTTATCCGGAATATTCATGAGATTTCTTAAATCAGCTTCAGCCTCGTCGATGATCTCCTGGAAATATGATGAGCGGTGGCTCATTTCCATAACGGACATTCCGCATCCTTTGTAATCGAACATGTCGTCCTGGCATGCTTTAAGTACAGATTCCGGTAAAACAGCCGGGCCTGCAGAAAAATTATAAACTCTGTGCATTTTTGTAATTCCTCCCTGAATGAATTATTTATATAAATACTTTACTTCACAAAATTCTGACTGCCTTCGCAGCTTTGCGGCTTACTTGCTTTCTTTTGCAAGGTCAGCTGCATCAAATACTTCTTTGTTTGACTGACCGCCCGGAACCATCGGGAATACTTTGTCATCGCTGTCTATGAAGCACTCGATAACGGATGGGCCGTTTGTATTAAGAGCCTCTTTAAGAGCCGCTTTGAGCTCTTCGACTGACTCGGCCTTGTAAGCCTTTGCGCCAAGTCCTTCGGAAACCTTGCCGAAATCCACTTTGTCGGTAAGAACAGTCTGTGAATAACGTTTTCCGTAGAAAAGCGTCTGCCACTGACGGACCATTCCGAGTACATGGTTGTTTATGATAACGTCAACGACCGGGATATCATAACGGGATGCTGTCGCAAGCTCATTCATATTCATTCTGAAGCAGCCGTCGCCTGTGATATTAATAACTGCGCTGTTTTCGCATCCGACTTTTGCGCCGATAGCCGCGCCGAGGCCGAAGCCCATTGTTCCGAGGCCGCCTGAACTGATAAATGTGCCCGGTTTTGTATATTTGTAATACTGGGCTGCCCACATCTGATGCTGTCCTACATCTGTTACGATGGTAGCCTTGCCGTTTGTTTCTTCATATATGGTCTCGATCACGGACGGACCTGTAAATGTATTTCTGTCATAATCAAGCGGAGCGCTTTCCATCATTGCGCCGATTTCTTCAAGCCACTCGCCGTTTTTCTTCTGCTCGATCTTAGGAAGGAGCTTTTTAAGTACTTCTTTAACATCTCCGACGATGGCTTCGTCAACCTTTACATTCTTGTTGATCTCTGAATCATCAACATCGATGTGGACGAGCTTGGCCTGGTTTGCAAATTTCTTTGTATTGCCTACGCAGCGATCGGAAAATCTTGCTCCGAGTGCTATGAAAAGGTCGCATTTATAAATAGAAAGGTTTGCGGTCTTTGTACCGTGCATACCGAGCATGCCCATGTATGCCGGGTCTGTTCCGGGAAATGCGCCTTTGCCCATGAGGGTGTCGCAAACTGCTGCGCCTGTGAGCTTGGCAAGCTTGATAAGTTCGTCCTGCGCTTGAGCGGCAACACAGCCTCCGCCGACAAAAAGGATCGGCTTTTTGGCTTTGTTGATCATCGCAGCGACTTTTTCGATGTCTTCGTCTTTGATATTTTCTGTTGAAGGCTCGATCTTTTCAGGTTCTTTCGGGATATATTCACACTCTGCAGCCGTTACATCCTTTGTAATATCAATAAGAACAGGTCCTTTTCTGCCGCTTGCTGCAAGCTTGAAAGCTTTACGCACGGTATCCGCGAGCTTTGTTACATCCTTTACGATAAAATTGTATTTTGTTATCGGCATGGAAACGCCGCAGATGTCGATCTCCTGGAAGGAGTCTTTGCCGAGGAGCGGAGTCGTTACATTTGCTGTGATCGCAACAACAGGTGATGAATCCATATAAGCTGTGGCAAGGCCTGTTACGAGATTCGTTGCTCCGGGGCCGCTTGTTGCGAAACAGACGCCGACCTTTCCTGTTGCTCTGGCATAGCCGTCTGCAGCATGTGATGCACCCTGCTCGTGAGAGGTCAGGTAATGTCTGATCTCCGGATGTTTGTATAAAGCGTCGTATATATTCAGGATGGCTCCGCCCGGATATCCGAATACAGTATCAACGCCTTGTTCTTTAAGACAATTAATTACTATCTCAGAACCGTTGCACTTCATAATCTCTCTCCTATAACCTGCTTGATTTTGTCCTTGTAATAAAGAAAGTCTGTTGTTTACCGGGTATCGGAAACAACAGACTATAAAACCTGAACTGGATTATTATGCTTCGGTGTTTTCTTCACCCTCTGCATTCTCGATCTGTTCCGGCACTGCTGTCTCCTCAACGTTCTCGGAGACTGAGCTTTCTGATGATGTCTGAACTGCTTCAGCTGCCTTAGCTGTTTCAGCCTTCTTGTTCTTCTTTGAAGGCTTCTCCTGAATCTCATCCGGATTCGGAGCGCTGTTCGGTTTTTCAACCTGTGCAATAGCTTCTTTTCTCATCGGAATACGGCAGTTTTTGTTGTTGCCGAATTCAACGATAACATCATTTCCGGAAATATCGATAAGCACGCCGTAGAAACCGCTCTGTGTAAGGATAGCATCGCCGATCTCCATTGAAGCGAGCATAGCCTCTTTTTCTTTACGCTCTTTTCTCTGCGGAACGATCATCATGACATACATGAGAACGATCATCGCAATAAGGATAATAATCATTGACATAAGGTTTTTCCTCCTTGCTAAAACTATCTGCCGCAGTATAGCACTTTAATTTGATAAAGGCAAGAGTTTTTTCGTGGATGGCAAAGAAAGTCACAAAAAAGTCACGAATTTGCGAATGCGGCTGCCTTGTTATTGTATATGCGTATGTGTGAAAAGATGATTCTGGCAATATTCATATCCGCCGTTGCATTTTGAGCAATAACGGAAGACAAGATTCGGATCATCTTTTTCCGTTTGTCCGCAAATATAACATTTATGAATATAACCTTTTGCCTGCATTTTCTTTGCCTGCGGAGACTCTGCTGCCTTTTTGAAATTGTCGGCACGTTTTTTTGCCTGACGTTTCGCCTTGCCGAACATGACAATGAAAAGGATTGTGCTGGCAAGCGAACAGATGATCTCTACAAGTACAATGATTCCGAGTGCCGGTACAGACGACCTGAACGCAGTTACTATAACGTAGACCAGATATGCGACGTCTACGAGCGCAAGCCATTTTATCCTGATCGGGATTATGAACATAAAGAGCATCTGCTGCTCAGGAAATGTCATGGCAAAGCCGAGGAATATTGACAGGCTGACATAATACGTCGTGATCAGCTGGCCCTGCGTCAGAGTCATGATCATTGATGTATATGGTATGAAATACATCACGAACGTTCCGATAACGGTCATTATAAGTCCGAGAAAAATATAGACATTGTAGTAAAAATCTCCCCAGACCTTCTCCAGGATCGTGCCCAGCTGATAATAGCAGATAAGCATGATAACGGTAAAAATGCTGATGGTCGTCGGTGGGATAAGTATCCATGTAAAAAGGCGCCATATCTGTCCCTGAAGGATCAAAGCCGGGTTCAGCGTAAGGTAATATATAATGCTGTTGCCTGTGGAACTTCCGATCAGTGATATGATGTAGCCTATGATGTATGTTGCGATTATATATCTCGTAAGATTATGGATCGCGTATTTTCCGAATTTTTTCTGAAGGTTGTTTAAAAAGCCCATTTATTTCCTTTCGATCTTCATACGGCGCATGTATCAGAATTTTTTCAGTGTGTCCGTTTCTTCTTCGCCGACGTTTTCTATCTCTGTTATTTTTACGAAATAGCTTCCGCCGCCTACTTTGACCTCGACTCTGTCTCCGACCTTATGTCCCATAAGCGCTGAACCGAGCGGGGATTCCGGTGAGATAAGTCCGCGCATGGAATCGCCTCTTATAGATGTTACGATCTTATATGTTTCGTATTCATCATCCTCTTCAAAATATATCTTAACTCTTTTATTGAGTCCCGCCTCATCCTCAGCCACTTCATCCTTTATGATTTCGGCGAATCTGAGCATGCGGTCAAGGTATGCGATCCTGCTTTCGTTTTGTCTGTGTGCCTGTCTTGCGGCATAATATTCATAATTCTCGCTTAAGTCTCCGTGGGATCTTGCTTCTTTTACGGCCGCAATGCACTCCGGTCTTGTAACAAGCTTACGATGCTCGATCTCTTCGGTAATTTTATCTACGTCACTCTGAGTAAGTCTTTCACCCATTTTTTGTCATCTCCATAATGTTTTTCCGTGCAAAGCCGCGCACGATGGGCAGTATTATATCATAGATAAGTTCCGATGTAAAAGCGGACATTTAAGATTTCAATTCTCTTCATGTCCGCTCTGTTTTACTTTATTTATGATATGCCGGTCATATAAGTCCGGCATTTTCCCGCCGAATGGCATTTGTTATTGCTCTGCCTGTGTCAACGATCAGATGCGTGAGTTCTTTCCGGTTCATTCAAACGAGCAGCTCTTTATAAGCTCGGAAAATGCTTTCTCGCCGTATTCCTTCGACTCTGCCCTGTAAGAGCATGTCATCGTATAATATGTGCCTTTTTCTACTATTGCAAGAATATCTCCGATGTGCGGAATATCTTTTGCGGTGTATTCGTATCTGAATCCGTATCTCGTATCGCCGGCAGCCTCAAGTGTATATTCTTCGCTGATCTCAAGTCCCGGATTTGCCTTTTTCATATCGGAAATAAGACGCATGCTCATAGTTTTCTTGCTTGCAAACTTTCCGATGATCGGATTTATCGGTTTTCTGTGAAACGCGATCAGGACATGCTCGTCCGGATTCCAGATTTCCATTCTTTCCGGGTCACTTCCCGGTATATGCTCCATAAGCTCGATCCTGTCCATTACATGAAAGCCGTCGGCCATTTCAAATTTAAGTCCGTTATAATCTATTATTTCGCTCATAGTTTGCCTCCAAATGATTTTAAACTGCCTGCAAAGTTGAAATCATCAATTCAGTTTGAAAATTTATTTTCAAGCTTCTCCTTTTTATTTTCCGTTTGTGAACCACTCTTCCAGCCTGTCGAGATTTATATCGGAATGCTCCGTTTCCCGGGCATAGCGGTATGTGGCCTTGATAAGTGCGTTTTTTTCTGCTTTATTATATACGGAAGCTGTGATATTTGTGTTATCAGCTGATGCTGCCGTCTTTTTTTCTCCGGAATTCTCCTGTCCTTCGTGATCCCGGATATTGCTCTGCTCCGTCTCATCATACAAGGCATATGCCATGTAATATATCCATTTTACGCTGTATACGGCAAATGCTGCCTTTGAAAAGATCCATCCGTCATATACCGCGCCGCAAAAATATGTATAGATGAAAAACATGAGGATCTGTTCAGCCGGAACAGGGTCATTCTCCATAAAGCGCTGCGCATCCGAAAAGCATTCAGGCGTGGAAAACACCTTTTCCCATGTCCGGTCAAGTTCCTGCTGCCAGGTGTCGTGAAGAAATTCCAATTCGAAAAGAACAGAGAAGCTGCGCTTTTCGGAGTCGAAATCGGGTTCCTCTGCTGTTTCGATCCGCTTAGGGCTGTTTTTATCAGTCCGGCTGTGATCCGCCGATACCTTATCGCTCCAATCGTCGATAAGATCATCCATTTCGAACAGCTTGTCTTCGTCCAAAAGGCCTTGGAGCGAATCAGCTGTTTCCAGTATCATGTTCATTCTCGTGCCGATTGCAATACTTCTGTTCTGCGCAATTTTAAACAGCAGCTCCCGGGCGGAAACGAGTTTGTCATACAGAAGATAATCGAAGTCTTCAAACTCTTCGTCTTCATCATCCTCCGACTCAATAAATGTCATTTTTTCTTCGTCCGAGATAAGTTCTGCCGCTTCCTTCGGACATGATAAACTCAGAGAAAATTCCCTGATGCCTTCAAATTCTTCCGTATGCTTGGGGTATGTCCTGCAGGTTTCGCAAAGTGAATCCTCGCCGTAGTTTCTCCAGAGATGGCAAAGCTCGTCTTTATCAAGAAAATCGCATATTTTTTCATGCTGAGAAAAGCATCGCTGCTCTTTATCGACCGAGTTTCTTATGCGATCGTCCTTCTTTTCCATCAAGGCATATTTTCTGAGGCTTTCGTCATCCACCATGATCTGCCAGCCTTTGCAGCAGCTTTCCGGGCAGCCCGGTCCCAGGCATTCAAATTTATCATATCTTTTTTGTTTGAGATAAAACATTTCAGTCCTTTCGGATAAATATTTTAACGGCTGCGGGCCGGGACCTGCATTATGTCTCGCTGTAATGATCCCTTACGAAGTCCGTTTCACTCATATCTTAAAGCCGGGTTCAGTTCAGCTCTTTGATGTTTTTCAATGCTGCTTTTGCGGCGGCGCTTCTCGCCTTGCTGCGGCTGACTGCGTTTGCCGCTCCGCCAAAGCCGAAGCCTGTTACTTTTCCGTAATAGCCGTTTTCTGTACGAAAAACCTTATATTTCGGAAGTTCGCCGTAATTTTCCATGCACCAGGTATTGAGGATGTCGAAAGAATCTTTATCGTCTTCTTCATCTTCGGTTGAAAAATGTATTCCCATGATCTCGTCAATGGCTTTCTCGCATATGACGCTGTCATGGCGGCAATCGATTGCTATCGCGCCTATAAGGGCTTTTATAATGTCGTCCGTCCTTACCTTATCGTCTGCTGTTTTTCTGAGATATTTAACCAGTCCGATCTCATTGCATCTTTGCTCGATATATTCGCTGCTTGTATAGCGATCCCTGATCTCCTCTAATTTTTCCGTATTTATTGATGACGAGAAAGGCGAGCTGCTGTTTTCGATATCCACGGACATGTAATGCTCGGTCAGGAGGCGCGAAAATACCGGGCCTATGACAGATTCCCCAACGAATGCGAGCTCGGCAAGATTTCCCCGGCAGCCGTTTTCTTTTGCGTATTCATCACATGTAAATGCCTGCCTGAGCAAATATTCATTCGCGAATTCGTAATCTATGATCCTTTCTATTTCCGCAACCGTTTCCGAACCGATCTTAAGTTTTCTCATCTGAACATTCAGGGCATATTCCCATGCTTCTTCGTCCAACTCTTCCGATTCGTCATCCCAAAAGCCGCATTCTTCAAGTTCCTCAAGCATCTCTTCTTCATACTCGTCCGCAAGATCGTCCTCAAATTCGTCGTCCTCACATAGTTCAAGAAAAGCATCGGCCTTTTCTTTTATGTCCATCAGGCGGTCTATTTCCGGGCATGCAAGGCGATCCGCAGCTGTTACATCGTCTGAGGAATATATTCTCTGTATATCATTTATATTCGACCAAGGGTCAGTGTTTCTTTCGTACATATATCTGTTAAGCGATCCGTTCTCGCCGAATTCTTCTTTTCCTTTGGCTTGCTGCCGACATTGGGACCCGGCTTTCCGTAACCGGTTTCTGCGGATTCTTATTTTTTTCCTGATCAGCGAAGACTTTTATGGATTTCTGATAAGCTATACTGCCATTGTTCGTAACTTTTCAGTTTCGCTTACTCCTCTGCAAGCAGTTCAAGAAGGTCCTGATAGTTGCTTTCTATAGAATGCTTATGCGTGGAAACCTTCATGTGAGCGGCAACAGCTTTCTTCGACTGGGCTATCGGCTGAACCGTACCGGCTCCGGCAACACATCCGCCGGGACATGCCATACCTTCAAGAAGGTAGCCTTTAAATCTTCCTGTTTTCGCCTGCAGGAGCAGAATACGGCAATCGTCCAGGCCTTCCGCGCACTCAACCTGAATATCCTTATCCGGATATTTTTCATGAATACAGTTTGCAACAGCAGACGCCACGCCTCCGCTTACAGCAAATCCGCGGCCGTCAGCGCTTGCTCCGTGCATAGCTCCGATTGCTTCAAGGCTTTCAAAATCAACATTTTTCGCAGCAAACATTCCCTCTACTTCTTCAAATGTGAGAACGAAATCAACGTCACTGCGGATATCCGGCCTCATCGCCTCAAGCTTTTTCGCTGCGCAGGGGCCTATGAATGCTACTTTACATCCCGGGTGCTGTTTTTTTACCAGGCGCCCTGTAAGTACCATAGGTGTAAGTGCCATAGAAATGCATTTGCTTTCGTTCGGAAACAGTTTTCTTGTCATTTCCGCCCACGCGGGACAGCACGATGTTGCCATAAACGGGATCTCGGCAGGAACCTCATTTACAAAGCATTCAGCCTCCTGAAGCGTACAAAGGTCGGCTCCGATTGCTACCTCTATGGCATCCTCAAATCCAAGCGCCATAAATGCGGATCTGATTTTTTCCGGCAGAAGCTCTTTTCCAAACTGTCCGGCCACTGCAGGCGCAATGATCGCATATACGGGTGTTTCATCTTTTATGGCCTGTATGCACTGGAATATCTGTGCTTTATCGGAGATCGCGCCGAAAGGACAGCTTACAAGGCACATACCGCACGATACGCATTTATCCGGATTTATATCTGCCCTGCCGTATTCGTCGGATCCTATCGCATTCATGCCGCAGACTCTTGCACACGGACGCTGCATACGGACAATTGCATTATATGCGCATACACTTATGCATTTTCCGCACTTAATGCACTTGCTCTGGTCTATCTCCGAGCGATGATTTTCCAGATGGATCGCTCCTTTGGGACATACTTTTTCACACGGATGCGCAAGACAGCCCTGACAGATATCTGTTACTTTTATCATGTTGTCCGGACACTTGTGGCATGCAAATTTAATTATATTGATCAGCGGCGGCTGATAATAGCAGTCCGCTTTTATACATTCTTCCGCGCCCTGAGTTATAGGGCTGGCCTCATTTGCCTTCCTGAGCGGAAGCCCCATTGCCATTCGAACTCTTTCGTTCAAAATAGCGCGTTCGAAGAAAACGCTCTCTCTATATCTTCCTTCTTCTCCGGGAATGATCCTGTAGGCGATCTCGGACATGCCCGACAGATCTCCGTCATAATCATAAGCGAGCTTCGCAACTTCCCTGTAGACCATCTGGCGGATATCACTTATGTCTGTATATATTCCCCTTGAGTTATTTTCAGCCATTTTCCAACCTCACCAAACCGAAAATTTTAAGGAAAGTATAGTCAATCAGATAAAAAAAGTCTATAACAGAATATCCATATTTGAAGGGGATTTTAGGGAACTTTCTCTAAAAAACTTTAATTTATAAAAAGCCGTAAAGGTAGGCGGCAGCTTCTCCTCCTCTTACCACTGCAACAAGATTAAAGTTAAAATACCCGTCATCCCGTCAGTTTATTATTCTTCTTATTGCTGAGCTGTTAGAATGAAGGTGCAAACTGATCAACTACTATCTACCCGGACTCAATTCCGCAATAGATCGCACATCCCGCAGCAATCCGCTCGATGTATACGGCCGTCAACTGTCCATTCGGACTCCTAAAAGGACTAGCTTCGCGTCGCCACATGACGACCGCTTGACGGTCTTATCACGCAAAAAAAGCCCTGCAGAAATATCTGCAAGGCTTTTGTTGAAAATGAAGATATTATTATATCAATTTTCTCAGCAATCCCTATAGAATAAGGATCTTCCGGGCTTAAATTACTTAAGTGTAACTTTAGCGCCTTCAGCTTCGAGCTTAGCTTTGATGTCATCAGCTTCTGCTTTAGCAGCCTGCTCTTTAACGATTTTCGGAGCGCCGTCAACAACTTCTTTAGCTTCCTTAAGTCCAAGGCCTGTAACTTCACGAACAACCTTGATAACTTTAACTTTGTTCGGGCCAACTTCTGTAAGTTCAACGTCGAACTCTGTCTTCTCTTCTACTTCTTCAGCTGCTGCAGCCGGTCCTGCTACAACAACGCCTGCTGCTGCAGATACACCAAACTCTTCTTCACAAGCCTTTACTAATTCATTAAGTTCAAGAACTGATAACTCTTTAATAGCTTCAATAAATTCAGCTGTAGTTAATTTTGCCATTTTATTTTCCTCCGTTAGGTATTTGTAATTTTTTTAATTATTCTGCTGCAGGAGCCTCTGCCTCTGCTGCTGCGGGCTCGCCATCTTTTTCAGCAATCTGCTTGATAACACGAGCGAAGTTTGCGATCGGTGACTGCATGCTGCCAAGGAGTCTTCCGAGAAGAACTTCTCTTGATGGGATATCGGCAAGTGCTGTAACGCCTGCAGCGTCATAGTACTCTCCTTCTACCATACCGGCAACAAACTCGATCTGAGGATTCTTCTTTGCGAACTCTTTAATGATACGAGCCGGTGCTGTAGCATCATTCTTTGATACTGCAAGGGCATTTGTACCGTTAAGGTCCTTGGAAAGAGCCTCGTTTGCTGTTCCCTTGAACGCAATGTTCATCATTGCGTTTTTGTAAACTTTGTAGTCGATGCCGGCTTCTCTGAGTGTTTTTCTCAGCTCAGTGTCCTGAGCAACTGTGAGGCCGCTGTAGTTAACAAGGATAATGGAATCCGCATCTGCAATAACGTTTGCAATCTCATCAACGACAACCTTTTTCTGTTCAACTTTTGCCATGAAACATTTTCCTCCTTTTAAGATTTGTTCACGCGCAAAGTTTTTTTATAGAAAAACCCTGTCAGCACATTCGCAGACAGGGCATGAATCTCAATAACAAGTTCATCCTCGGCAGGCGATTTACTTACGTCCGATACGGACACCTGCTGTCTTCGGCGTGACACGCATGGTATATTATCATGCACATATTTAAATGTCAAGCAGTTATTGCAAAAAAGCGAGTTGACATTATTACAAAAAAGCGAGTTGACATTTACTGCAAAAATCAAGAAAAATCAAGCTGACCAAAATGGGATTTTGAATTTCACTTTCCATTCAGTGAACTCCCCCTTACCTAACGATGGTTCATTTAAGAGTAGAGGGGTTTCCACTCTCATTTTATAAAATAAAAGCCACGTCCTTTTTCACCCTCGCCTTTGTAATAACAAACGACTGCTTTAAAGGCGGCCTTGGCGTCATTCTGCTCATCACAGCTATCTATTATCTGAACATAACAAACAGCTGCGTTAAAGACGGCCTTGGCGTGGCCCATTTTCGTCGATCAATTGCTTTGATTTCAATTTACTTACACGGGATAATTGCCCCTGCGGGACAAATTTCCGCACAAACTCCGCATCCGACACAATTATCCGCATCTATAGTGAACGTTTTTGGACTGATAGCCTCGGCGTTGCACTCACCGACACACACACCACACTGAATACAAGCTTCGGTAATCACATAAAAGTCCGGGGCACCGCCCCGTCCGCCTGCAACTTTTTCAAGTTCCTTATTTGTTAATTCGATTTTAGCCTCATCCATTGCTTTTTCCTCCGTTTATGCATGGTTTTACAGTTAATGCTATACTTTTTCAGTGGCTATGGATTCCTGAACACAGCCACGTTTATACATGAAATTTCCGGTTACTGCCCTAACTTTTTTCTGTGACTATGGATTCCAAAACGCAGACACGTTTATACATAAATTTTACTGTTACTGCATGAACAGCTTCTTCCTGAAGCGCCTGATCTTTCACCTATCGTTCTTTATATTATGCAATTTTAGCTCTACCGCCTCGGCTTCATCTGTTGGAACAGCGCCTTCCTGCATAAATGCTCTGAGTGTCATGTCCTTAAAATATTTTCCTTCGTCTGACCACAGATCCGGACATATATATGAACAGTTTAGTTCATCTATTCTTTTCATGAGTTCGGCTAAAACTGCAGCGCCTTCGGGGTTATGCATAATATGTTCTATTGTGCAGTCCGCTGATAGCGATTCGGCGTGATTATCATCTGCATATCGGGCACAGACAGGTTCAGTCATGCCGCCATCACATATTTCCCCGAACATTTCCGAAAGCCAGCTTATGCTGTCGGAAACCCAATTCTTTGCTCTTGCGCTTATCGGCTCTTTTTTATGAGAAATAGATCCGATGGATGGATGTGCTATGGAAAATCCGTGTGGTCCGAAATTATAAATATGCGACTCAAAAGAGACTCCTGCCTTATTCAAAGCCTCCATGATCTTTAATGAGTTCTTAATTGGCACCAGATGGTCATTTCTGGTTGCAAATATAAAACATGGGCATGTATTCTCATCAATCGCCGCTATTGCATCAGGCGCCGAAGGATTGTATCCCTGCACATCTTCTCCTGCTGCAGGATATCCAAGTATGGCTGCATTCGGTCGATTTTTAGACATAGCCGCAGCAGCGCAAGCCAGGTGCCCGCCGGCAGAAAAGCCGATCACAGCTATTTTATCCGGATATACTCTCCATTCATCCGCCTTCGCCCTGATCATTTCCATTGCCTGTTCATAATCATCCAACGGATTTGGCCATTCGTTGAACTCACCTACAGAATACCTGAGGATAAATACCTGATATCCCGCCTTTAAATATCCGAAGGCAACCGGATCGGCTTCTGTCGGAGAACAAACCTGATAACCGCCTCCCGGAATTATTAACACTGCAGGGCGTTTTTCAATTTTCGGGAATCCGTCCCAACCCGGCTGAAGATAGGCGGTCATCTTCACATTTCGCTTTTCATTTAATATGATCCGTTCTTTCTTCATATCGAATACCTCATATTTATAGTATCATATCCGTTTTTTGCCTGTGCCCGGTAATCGCATATGCTGCTTAAGATTCCGTAGATTGTTTTTCACTTGCCGCACAAATGTTTTTTTGATAGGCTCCACCCATAGCCTCTTTGCTGCTTTATATGCGTGGAAATCTTTTGTATTATAAAACCAATCGCATCTGATTCGTACGTGTTTATTTATTTTTGCTTTAAATATCCTTAAAATTGCTAATAATTGCTGACCATCGGGAGATCATGATCAAACAGGACCGCGTCTATCGTATAAACATCGTATATTCCGTTCTCTATGAAGTACTGTACAACAAGGTCAAATTTGCTGCTTGGTGACAATGTGTAACCGGCACGTCCAAGAAGGTCTCTCGTTTCATCCAGATTAAGCTCCAGTGCCAAACAGATGGCTATAGCTGTATTCTTTTTCGGCACATAATCTTTGTTCGCTTTTATTTTTGCGAAATGAGACTTTTGTACGTTTGCCTTTTTATATATATCTGCATTCTTAAGTCCGCGCTCCCTTATGATTCTGAACATTCGCTGCTGGAATGTCTCTTCGGTCTGCTTGAGGACATCATCAAGACTTCTTTTATATCTGGGACCGGTCCTTTTTCGCAGTGCATACGTTAAATTCGGCGCTATAGAATCATTTGTAAACATATCCCCGGCCGGCGGTTCTGCATTGCAGAGCAAAGCTCCTTCCCGTTCTTCCCCTACGTACTGAGAACTTTGCATAACATTTGTGCCGGCATGGTCGGAAATACGGTCTTCCCCTGTGTGCGGAGAACCTTCAGTCTCATCGGAATAATTGGATATTGTTTCCTGTTCTTTTGTTTCGTTAGAAGCTCTTAAAGCATAACCGGGATATTCACGCGCTGTTTCCCGCACTTCAGCCCCATTTGGGTAATATACTGCATGATCCTCCATCACTTCACTGCTGAAATCTGATGGTATTGATCCATTTTCTGTATCATCATCTGAAAGGGCCTGCGTCAATTTCCGCCCGTTATCCGATGATGCAAATCCCTTTCCTGTGCCTGCATCTGAGACTGTCTCTGTCAGCTTCCACCCAAGATCAGAAGATGCCTTACATTCTTTGTCATACTGTGTTATTACTTTGCTGTATAACTTCGTCTTTTTCTGCTCAGGCTTGCCTTCTTTTTTGGCTTTTACATATCTCTCATCAAAACAGGCGTTAATGCTTTTTTCGCATTCAACACTGACATTCTCTTCATTGTTTTCTACATATTTTTCTTCAATATATGAATCAATTTCTTTGCAAAGTTTTCCCGATGTCAGGCTCTTGTGAAGCTCAGGTATTGTAAGTATAACTTCCATTTCATTTTTGAGAAGGAAGTTTCTTATCGAATCAAGTGCTGCTCTGAAAGCAGCCTCCGAGCTGCCCTCAACCACTTCGCCCGGCATCAATTGAAGCACTATGCTTTTCATTCTTTTCTTCTTCGCCAACTGAAGACAGCTTGTATAACACGCTTTCAGCGCTTCTTCCCGACATTTTTCCTTATCAAATTCGATCGGCACGATCGTCTCAATTACATATCTGAACCTTGGATCTTCGCTCTTGACAGCTCTTGCTTCTCCCGGCCTTAATTTTTCCGTTTTTAAAGACCGTTTTAAAGGCTCCGACTTAAAAACAGGATTTTTTTCCGCAGATCCGACTTCATACGTATCATCGGCCCAAAAAGCTTCCAGCCAAACGACAGCATCTGCATTCAGTTTTTGCGTGTTATTACGCACGATTTTTAAAGGCATATTTTTCCCCTTTATGTCTGATATACTTCGGCCGATAATATACGGATCTTACTTTTTTCATCGGGTGGAAATGTTTCAGCTTCGACTTTCATTTGTCGATTTCTGTACAGTCATAGCTGCCGAAGCAGCCCCGGCTGGTGTTTACCTGGATAAAGTCTGCTGGTTTCCGTCAATTCTATGGATATTATTATACCCGATACGCATCCTTCCGAGCAAGAGGGGGGCTTTCATTGCGAGAGCCGTAAGGCAGAGCTACGCGTATTATCATAAAATGTGGTGAAAAACGGCTCATCCATTTTTCATCCTTGTTTTTTATGACGTTTTTCATAGTCTTCACGTATAATTGCACCGCATTCGCTCATTGCAGCGTTCAACTCCACTTTGCTTTTCGACCGTCTTACAGCGCTTACGGCACTGCTCATGACTTCATAATTAAGCTGCGTACCGATGCTGTCGCATTCATAATCAAACGCACGTTCCTCCGAAATTCCAAAACGGCCGGCAATTTTCACTGCATCAATATTTGCACCCAGGAACATAAACTCCCATCCGTACTTTTCCTTTTGCCGCTCCACCAGCTCTTTTACACGGCTGAATGAATAATGCCGGCTTGCGTTTTCCATGCCATCTGTAGTTATTATAAACATGGTTTTCTCCGGGCGATCCTCTTCCCGGGCATATTTGTGTACATTTCCGATGTGGTTTACAGCATTGCCGATAGCATCCAAAAGAGCGGTACATCCTCTGACATAATATACCTTATCCGTCATTCGCTCTACTTTTTCGACCGGGACCCTATCATATACTACTTCCTGTCTGTCATCAAAAAGCACTGCGGATATCAGCGCCTCACCAGGTTCCTTTTTCTGTTTTTCTATCAGTGAATTAAACCCTCCTATAGTATCCGCTTCAAGTCCGCTCATTGATCCGCTTCTGTCCAATATAAATACTACCTCTGTTAAGTTCTCTTTCATTGTATTGCCCTCCTCTGTTTTATTTTGTAATCTGATGATACAGCAGGTAGTTCAGGAAAAGGTTGCCTCGCAGGCAACCTTTAAATTATTTTTGAAATGTTATTTGAAATATGTGTCGATAACGTGCTCCAATACAGGCGATGTCAGCGGCCTTCTTGATGTTTCATGTGTTATTATCAGCTTTCTTCCGGGCATTATCCCTTCTTTTTGATACTGATCTATTTTCCATAAAGCTGCCTCTGCATAATCAGCATTATCCATCATTCCGAAATGCTCCCAGAGATATTCCTCTCTGGTTCTTGAATTCAATACAGTAAAATCCGGATTTACGATTCTTCCGTTCAGTAATATCGGTGCCTCGTATTTGTATGGTATATTTTTGAAGAAAAGCTTGTCGGCGATCATTTTTTCAGATTTAGAACGCACTCTTTCTCCTCTTTCCGAATAAATTTCCGGTGTTCCTTCCGCAAAAGGCTTTTTCTCATAAGTTTGCTGCTGCCAGTTTTCGGCATATTGTTCATCTGTAAGTACTCGCGGAACTATCATTTCTCTCTTCTTATTTGAAAAATCTCTGTAGATTTCAAATAATGCTTCTTCGTCGTAGCAATTCTTAAATTCTTCCAAAATGCAGAGAGTTCTTTCTGCTTCTTCAAATATCCGTTCGTCATACTCTTTTTGCGCTAATTTGCGGGCCAATTCCCGGTCTGCCTTTCTTATGTACTTTCCGCATTTACCGGTTTCGTGAGTGCAGTGATAATACTGATATCCTTCCTTTTTCTTGCTCGTTTTTGTAACTCTGAGGTATCCCTCGGGAGAATTTATCAGTTTCTCACAAACATTATTTTTTAGCGATTCAAGCATTTCGATTTTTTTGTCTAATATCTCTGTAATGCACTCCATATCTGCACTCCTTTCAGGAACACATTTCCGATTCCCGCCATACGCACGAATCATGTG
>R11__coassemble_514_pt1 | contig 25301 bp, 19 predicted proteins | sample R11__metabat2_low_PE_003 | metagenome-assembled genome bin R11 | reverse complement strand
TCTCTGCCACCATATTAATCCACCATTCAGCGGATTCATCTGTATATGGGTATGGCAATCGGTCAGACAGATATTTCCTGTCCACAGCATTGCAGACAGCCTTTAATTCGTCCTTATCCTCCATTGTCGGTATTTTTAATTCTATCTTCATATAGAAATCCCTCACCTTACTTCCCAATGTCCGTATCTCTTTCCACCGACACGTATAACGCGCCCGGACTCACGCAGTTTTTTCATTTCCCGCTCTATGGTCCTGGTTGTAACTTCCAGTTTTTCTGCCATCTCAGACATTTTGATTTCGGAATCTTCTAAAATCAAATCAATAATCTTTTCCGCCAAACCGACTTCTAAACCGACATCCTTTCCGACGCCCTGTCGGTTTGGAGTTTTAGGCTGATCTATAAGAGCACTCTTAAGCGCCGGGAAATATACTCTGAGCCCTGTTCCGATTATTTCATATTTCGGAAGATCGGCTCCCAACGCTGTGCACTCATCACATATCTTTTGAATTCCCTGTCCCCAGGTTTCTATATATCCCGCTCTGTAAAAAACATTGGCTATATCAGGATTATACGGGATAGAATCATGTGGCTGCATCAAGGTCTCAGCGGTCCATCCCTCAGGAAGGATACAGCGGTTGCTTATAATAATCTGCTCTTCCTCGATCCGTATTTGTATTGGAGTTCCGTACATATAACAGTTATGAGCGATGGCATTGTAGATCGCTTCGCGGATGGCGTTCCTCGCAAAAGGATAAGTCTCTACACGCCGGTCGTGTTCATACGTAATTTTTGCCTTCAAATACTTCAGATAAATCAGATCCACAACCTTATCTGCCGTAGATATGAGCGAGCCTTCAAGATCATCATGATACTCCACGGTTCCGTTCGCAAATTTGCCGACTTTAACGAAACTTCCGACCTGCACAATACTCGGATCACCATAGAACAACAGCACGGCTGAACGCTTCAGCTTGCCGTTTGATAATAGTTTCAACTTGGACAGGAGTTCCTCATTTGAAATATTAAGTTCAGCCTCGGTCATCCGCTTGCTGCGAAGCGCCTCTCGTCTGAAAATCTTAAAGCTTTCCGCATCCAGGTCGTCAACGGTAATTCCATCGACCGTTACATCTTCCCACCTGACGCCGGTCTTTTTCGTAATAAATTCCGTCAGAGCAATTCCGGTAAGCTGCTGCTTGGTCGCACCACTCCGGTAATGAAACTCACCATGATAACTGATGGGAAATGAACTCGGATCAACCTTTATTTCAAGATAGTCTTTCCCGTCCTTAGTATGTTTATTCACATCGGCAACAATGCCAAGCCCGGACTGTATCTTATTCGGGATATCTTCCATTAGCTTTTTTACATCCTTCACGCCGACAACATTCCCGGCATCATCAACACCGATGTAAATGGTGCCGCCCTGGGCATTGGCAAAGCCGCAAAGCCACTTCAGATATTCATCCCGCCAGGATTCCTTATATTCGATGTTTTGACTTTCTGCCATAAACAATAACCTCCGGTTCTATATACCATTTTATAATTCTGCATTCTTCCTCAACTGCTCGAATGCTTCCTTGATCCTTGCTGCCATCAGCTTTCTTCTCTCAACAAGGAAATCTTCATACTTCATATTCTCCCAGCCGTGTGGAAGAGCATTTTCTTTTTCCATCTGAAGTATTTCTTCCTCAGACCGCCCGGCACATACGATCGGATAATACACTGACGGTGCATCATCCAGAATATCCATGTTATCTTTCCAATCGATGAAGGCGTAATTCGCCATCTGATTAATCATAGAATCCTTATACCCCTGAGAACGCAGGTAAGCCTTTGGGAAAAGATGATGCTTTTCAAGAGACCTTCTGTTCCCATCCGTGCCCGGCTCAAACAACTTTGAAACCAGCAGGCTACTCTTTGAGAACAGGATCTTTGAATTCATAATATTTAGAGAGGCGACATATGCATTCCATGCATTATTTCCTCTACCAGATACAGCCAGACCCTCAGATCCAAGCAGTGTAATATCAAAGTAATCATTAGTAAGTCTTTCATTAACCCTGGAAAGAATAAAGCGCTTATACTCATCCAGTGTCTTTAGTTCTTTTATGCTGTTCAAGTGGCTTTCCACTGTAGACTCAAACGATCCGGTATACAGCGAAATCAACGAAGCATAGAAGAACCACAATGACGTAAGATGCATATTGTCGTTGTATGACGCATCGAAGCGGTGCTTCGCTATCAGATACAGGGCATATGTATAGTAGATAGCATTTCCAGAAAGAATCATATCACCCGATAAGTATCCTGCATTCATTATTGCTTTCAAGAACTCATGCCATGTATGAACATCCAGAACGTCCGGAAGCTTTGACTTTAATGTATCGAATCTTTCAATACGGAGATCCTCATCTACAGCCCCCTTCTTATCAAAATCTGCACCACGAAGCAGCTTATATCCATATTTCAGGCGGGCTCTGTCAAAAGCATAAGCAATAACCACTCGGACAATGTCCTGAGGATTCACAACTGTAAGCTGGTTGTAGGATGTCGTCTTTCCCTTTGCAGGTGCTGTGGATTCCTTGCTGAAAGCTTCGATCTCTCTCCGGCCTTCATCCCAGTACAGCGAAAGCAGGGTTAAAATGAAGTCATTCTGCTTCAGCGGTACTCCACCAGAATTCACTCGTACAAATATTTCTGAAACATCTTCCTCTTCCGCATTCGACTTAATACTGAAAATCGGGAGTGTATGTGATTTGAGGTTGAACACACCATTAATATGATCGGCAATCACCGCCTGCTCATCATCCGTCAGTGTTCCTTCCTTCGATTCGCGATAATTCTTAAGGGCTTGGATAAAATCACCGGTATACTTAAAAGCATTGCTGGTTGTAAACAGCTCACTTATGTTGTATATCCACTCCGGATCTCTTTTAGTCGCATTGGTACCAACCTCAAACTTATTCTCCAGCGGACAATACGAAATGATAATTGCCTTTTCATCAAACTTTGAATTAATGACCTTCTTGCCCTTTATTACTGCATAAAGAGATGTCAAGCGCTGCTGGCCATCGATAATAACTTCCTTTGGAGAATCATAGCTATGAGCATCTACGCCAATTGATTTTTTCTTTTCAAGTGTCGGGCACTCCCAGAGCATTAAGTATCCTATCGGATACCCACGCATCATTGAATCAAAAAGATCGCGAACCTTTGTATCCTTCCAAATAAAAGGCCTCTGAAGCTCCGGGAGCCCCAGTTCTCCTGTATCAATCTTTTCGATCAGCTGATTCACCGTCAGCGTTGTGTTACTAAAAATCTCCGGCATTGATATAGCCCTCCTAACAGTTATTGATTAAGCCGCCTGCTTATAGTGCGTATAAATATGTTCGTATATAGCCTTCCGGTATGCTTCCAGCCGATCGAACATGCTGTCCGGAATCTCTTCATAAAGCACATTTCTGATCAGAACATCAACTGCTGCCCTGGTCTCCTGCTTATCCGTCCAGTGATCCATACCGGCGATTCTCTCTTTTATTTTCTGAAGCAGGTCTTTGGACATCTTCTTGATCTTATCTATATCACTCTTCGACAGATTCTCTGAGAAAAGCAGATCATAAATCGACAGCTCTTCATCACTGGAGAACCCTTCACGTGCATATCGCTGCTCTTCCTCTGACATACTCTTTGCCAGATCCATGAGCTCCATAAAGGTCTTCTCTATGGTCGTCCGATCCTGCTCCGCGTTATAGGTCTCGATGATTCCCATGTAGCGAACATAATAATCAACACGTGACGGATTAACCGCCATCATCTTTGATAAGCGCTCCTGCACCAGATCATTCAGGTCTTTGATCATCAGATTCTTTCTCTTCACCTTTGCAAACTCTGCTGCCAGCAGATCAAAGTCAATCTGACTGATATCAAAGCGCCGGGACTCCACCAAACCTTCGCCTTCCTGATGCTCGATCTCCACATTTTCATTAATTATATGGTTGATCTCCACCATCAGATCTGTCGTATCAATATGTTTGCGTTTCTTCTGCATCTCCCGGAAAATAGCGCAGATAGCATCCGTCTGATCACGGACATCCTGCGTAACATCATTACGGTCAAGATACTTAACAAGTCTGCTGATCTCATTCGCGTATGTATCAAATGATTTCTTAGTCTCCGGATCAGAGCACATTGCTTCCGCTCCGTCCTTAAGCAGAGCCATCTTCTTAAAGTTTTCCGCCTTGATCAGCGCATCCAGATCAAAGTCATGCTCTGCCAACAGCTGCTTTGCATCTGCGGCAGCTCTTATAATCTGCCCAATCAGTTCCTCTTTATTGACGGTCGGATCGATTGCATTTCGCCCGTTCTTATTTGCTGTATAATCATTCAGCGCCTTCTTCAAGGCTCCAACAATACCTATATAATCGATGATGAGACCGTTGCTCTTGCCGGCAGCAACACGATTTGCTCTGGCGATTGTCTGCATCAACGTATGTGCTTTCAGCGGCTTATCCAGATACAGACAAGACAATGACTTAACATCGAAACCGGTCAGCCACATCGCACATACGAAAACAACACGGAAATTACTGTCGGAATCCTTGAATTCCTTATCCAGTTCCCGCTTCTCCATCTTTGTCCTGTGCGGCAGAATATCCAGATCCCACTTCTTAAAGGTCTGAATCTCATTCTGCTCCTGGCTGATGACCACGCACATTTCGGTGTCTTTCATCCATTTCAGCTTCCTGGACAGCTCCATTTGCTCCTGATCAGAAATAGTACTTGCTATCTTCTGTTCAAGTGCTTTGATTTCCTCCTGCCAGTATTCTTGTACGAAATTATACATACGGACACAAGTGACCTTATTCAGGCAGACAAACATGGCCTTGCCTGTAGTCCATAGATCACTGTAATGTCCGACAAAGTCTTTTGCGATAGCACGCAGACGCTGCTCCGCTGTCAGAAGGTGTACTTCCTTCTCGAACTCATGCATCACCTTCTCAGCCTGATCCGGATTCAGATCGGCTTCTTCGATGGCATCCAGTATCTTATCCGTGATATCCGGATTTTTGATTTCCTTGATCTTGTCGCCTCGATTCTCGTAATACAACGGCACGGTAGCTTTATCTTCTACAGCACGCTTAAAGTCATATACGGAAATATAGCCACCGAAGGTCCTGGCTGTAATCTCATTGGATGATAACAGCGGTGTTCCAGTAAATCCGATTCGTGATGCTGTAGGAAGTAGCTTCTCAATATTATCAGCGAATACGCCATACTGGCTGCGGTGCGCTTCGTCCGAAATAATGAGAATATCATGATCAGGATAGATTGGCGGCTCATCCGGCTTGTTAAACTTCTGGATCAGTGTGAATATAAAGCTCGGATTGCCCTTCAGTTTATTGACAAGATCCGTCCCGCTTGTAGCCATAAATTTCTTGCCTTCGGTTTTGCCAAGAAGGCCGCAAGCCTCAAAAGTACCGCAGATCTGCTTGTTCAGCTCGTCACGGTCTGTTAATACAACAATCGTCGGAGATCCAGGAAATTTTCTGCGGATCTTCTGCGACAGGAACAGCATAGAATAGCTCTTGCCCGATCCCTGGGTGTGCCAGAAAACACCCAGCTTTCCTTCACGAAGCTGGCGTTCTTCATATGCCTTTACTGCTTCATTTACTCCCAGATACTGATGGTTCCTTGCCAGAATCTTTACAGTCTTTCCATCGGAATGATCATAAAGAATAAAGTTCTCATACAGATCAAGGAAATTCTCCTTCTTGCAAATACCACGGAGCATGGTTTCCAGCGCAACACTACCTTCATCGTCCTCAGACAGACGCTTCCACTCATGGAAAAATTCATATTTGCTACCAAGCGTTCCCACCTTAGCCTCCATGCCGTTGGACAGCATAAGGAAGGCGTTATAATAGAACAGGAACGGAATGGTATCCTGGTAATCTGTGTAGTTATCCGTATAAGCATTTTCCACATCCACATCATTCCGCTTCAGTTCTATGAACAAAAGCGGCAGGCCATTTACAAAGCCCACTATATCTGTCCGTCTGCGGTAAAGATCTCCGTGGATCTTCAGTTCCTTAACAGCAAGGAAATGATTATTATCAGGATCATTAAAGTCGATTACTATGGCCTTCTTTTCTTCCGTCTTTCCGTTTGGCTTCTTAACTGTTACAGGAATACCATCACGGATCATGAAATACTTCTCTTCGTTGATCTGAAGCAATGATGCTGACGATAGGTATGACGAAAGCGTTTGCCTTGCCTCTGTGATCTGTGCATCCGTAATCCACGGATTCAGTTTTTTCAGAGCCTGGTTAAAATATCTCCATAGGACAATTTCGTGATAATCCTTCCTGCCAAGAGTACCGTTCTCCCCCAACACTTCCTGATTATAGGCAAAGATGACATCCCACCCCAGCTCATCATGCATAAGAGCTGCCGCGCTGTCTTGGACTAAAACATTTTCGGAGTATTCATATTTCATAAGGGATGCCCTCCTTGTAATCGTTTCTGAGGTTTATACTGACCTCACAGTTCTATTTCACCTGACATCAGCTTTGGGAGCAGACGATCTCTGGCTTCAGTTGCACTTGAAATCTCATCGCGCAAAACCTGTATTCTTTTAAACAAGTCACCTGCATACTCATCAAATTGTTTAGCTATATCAATTATCGGCACCAGTAATGATTCTGCTTTCAAATATTTAAAATGTCTGGCATAGTGATAATTTGATAAGTCAATATTTACAAGTCCACAATAGAGTAGCGATTGCGGCATATTCTTATTTGCGCTAACAATAAGTTGAGTTCCATCTGCCCCTTTGGCAAATGGGAACTGAATATACTTTAGAATTCTGGTATGGTCGCCGAATACTATAACTGGTTCTCCTAGATCAACCAATGCAGTCTCATCGTCTGTATATCCCGCGATAAATGTCTTGCTTTGATCTATGATCGGTATTTTGCCCGACTTATGGTAGTTGGCAGTCATTATTTGCGTAGTTCGCGGGACCTTACCAATAAGTTTTCCCACTTCTTCAATTCTCCAACCAGCAGGAATACCATCAAGGATCTCTGTATTCTCGTGTCCTGGAAAACGAAGATCCACAAACCATTCCTTATAAAGTCTCTGTGCCGCTTCCTCCAGTAATTTGATCTGCTTTTGATTGTTCAAAATCAATGCATCATACGCTGATAGAATTTCCGCAATTTTCTTTTGCTCACCAATATCTGGAAGCTTCACTTCGAGACTCAGAAGATCTTCATTCTTCAGGCTCGCTCGTGTTGTCATTGTTGAGAAGGCTTGGAACTCACCCCTGAAGCTTGGCATCCGCATATAGTATCCAATATACTCCGGAAGTACTCTGTCAGTGATCGGTCTCATCCTTTTTGTGAAACCGTTATAAGTGGCGTTTGGATAATCCTTTAGCGCAACACAACTCATTCCTAATTCATCGGATGTTTCACTTGTCCTTGTAACGAATACGTCTCCACGCAGGATGGAATAGCTCTCACGCTCTTTTTCTGTGGATTGCACGAAATCAGTTAATTCTTCCGGCAGAAAATAGTTATTGAACACAGTTGAAAACGTAAGAAATGGATATCCGCTGCCAAAAAACTTACCGCCTTTTGACAGTCCGTTATGGACCTCATAAAGGTCCCCAAGCTTTACACTTTCCCAATTCTTCATATTCCCATCTCCTTCATGTTCTGTGAGATGGTATCCATCAGTCGATTGCTCTCGTCCTGAAGCTTCAGTAACTCATTATGAATCTCACCCATACGCTCATGGAAATCAACACCGTCATCTTCAATCGGAGCAACACCAACATATGCACCAGGAGTCAATGACCATCCTTTTTCTTCAATTTCATCCTGATCAGAAATCTTACAAAATCCAGGAACATCCTGATACTCTCCATCACCGAATTTGCTGTAAAGCCATACGGCCTCTTTGACTATCGTGAGCTGTTCTTCCTGTTCGGCAATCTTCTCATCAAACTCAGCCTGAATCCTTTTCTTGTCCTTCTTGGCAGCAGAGTCCGCAGCAGCCTTAGCCTCACTTCTCAGTTCTTTAATACAATCCTCCTGAGCATGAAGGATCTCCTCAAAATCACCTTCTCCCAGAACAGAATGGTATTCCTCAATAAGCTGCTGGTACTTGTCAATTTCTCCACGATATAGCCACACAATGGCATTCATGTTTTTCAGCTGCCAGTCGCTCCATTCATTAAGGGTACGGTCTACGACAGTGAAATAATTCCTGGCATCGATAAACAGAACCTTGTCTTTAAGCGCTTCTGCCTTTCCCTTGTCGAAGAACCACAGACTGCAAGGCAAGCTCTTTGTATAGAAAAAATTATTACCAACGCTGATCATGACATCCACATGACCGGTCTTGACCAACTGCTCTCTGATATCCTTGTCCTTTCCTTGGCTGTCTGTTGCTGAAGAAGCCATAACAAAACCGGCTCTGCCGTGTTCATTCAGGTATGCATAGAAATATGATATCCATAGATAATTTGCATTACCTACTTCATTTGCTTTGTTCACACCCGGAAGTCCAAAGGGAAGTCTGCCCGCATTCTGACAAGCTTCAGCCTTAACCTTATCTACATTAAACGGCGGATTTGCCATCACATAATCACAACATCCTACAAGATTATGGGCGTCATTATAGAAGGTGTTCGCTTCATTTCCGGACTTGATAACACCGGTCAGTCCATGAACCGCCATATTCATAAGGCAGAGCTGAGCATTGTACTCTACCTTCTCCTGCCCATAGAACGTCATAGCCTTATTTGCAGACATTCCCTTACTATTGACGAAATCGCCGGACTGTACGAACATACCACCGCTGCCGCATGCAATATCTGCTAGCACGCCTGAGGTTGGTTCCAGAATATTCACGATCATTTTTACCAGTGACTTCGGTGTGAAAAACACGCCGTCATCAGAGGCCACTGCCGGGGCAAACTTACTGAGGAAATATTCATAAATGCGTCCGATCACATCGCCGCCCACATCATCAAGAGCATTATTGTTAAAGATACGCAGTAACTCTGCCAACAGATCATCGGCAAAATTGGTATATTCTTTCGGAAGAACGCCTGCCAGCTGTTCAGACTGAGCCTCAACCAGCTCCATCGCATGGTTCACGACCTCTCCCAGACTATTCATCTGCTGCCCGTTTTCAGCAACGATATTCGCTGCCTTGATATCCTCCGGCAGATTTACAAGGTATGAATACTGTGCTTCCTTCGGAAGATACAGAGCACTCTTCTCCGCGAAGTCAGAAGCTTCTACTGGCATCACGCGACCATTCCTGACTGGTCTGTCCTTCAGGATCTCTTCCTCCACCTTCTTAAATCTGCTATATGCATATCTAAGGAACAGCAAACCCAGTACCGGCATACAGTACTGCTGAGAAGTGAGCTTAGATCCCTGACGTAATAGATCCGCAGCTTCCCAAAGGTCTGCCTCCAATTTTTTTATGCTCTTGTTGTCCATTATCTTTCCTCCAACTGTTTGTCTCTGTGGAGCTTACACTCCTTCATTGTCATTCTATTCTTTATGCTGTCCTAAAAAACGGACTCGTTATTGTTGATATACAAATATTTCCGGACTGTTATATCTTACTTGTATCGCCTCACGCTTCACACTTTGGTTCTCAGTTTCAAGCAGATCTGCCTTAATCCGGAGCTTTCCATCCTCAGTATGAATGATGAAGTCTCGTCCCTTTGCAGTCATGTAAGTAGCTGCTTCTCTTGTGAAGCCATTTCGCTGAATCCATATCGCTGTTGGATCCGTGGATCCATACTCAACAAATTCATACCAGTCCATGAAAGCATCATCCGGATAAACCGCTCTATATTCTTTCGAAAACCTCAGGAAATAGTTTGATATCCGGAAAAGGATAATATCCTCGATGTCTTCCAACATATTTCCTATCAGCGCATTCACATGTTCTGGCGTATTTTCAAATTCCACATAATGACCTTTGTATTTTACAAGCGCCGGTTTTCTGCTCGCATCTATCTTACGGAGTCTATTAGTCTCTTCATTCTGTACAATTTGATCTGCAACCATTCTTTCAATAGGCATTCCGGATACCCACTGGTTAAGTACAAAAGCATAGTGTTTTAACCGAGTTAGCTCACCACTATCTTTATTCCTAAATCCAAGAGTATCCATCTCGTATGTTTCCCACTTGAACACCTCGCATAACTCAACCAAAAAATTATACAGTTCGGTATATCTTGCTCTTCCTCCAATGTGGATAGCCGGGTAATGAAGCCCGCCTCTTATTTTGTCCTGTAATTTCTCCGTCTGATCAACTGACAAGGTTATATCCTCATCCATTGGATTCTCTGTATCACGGAATCTGTCTACGATCTTTTTTTCCACTTCCGGCTTCAGATATTCTGCGAACTCTTTTCTTACCCTACTCTGACGCTCATTAACAATATCCTTTAAAAGAATATTGCTGAACTTGCGTATAAGCGAATATTCACTCGGGGACTGATCCGGCTCTTTCAGCAGTTCCGTACTGCCGCTTTCCAGTGTCTTAACAATCTTCTCTTTTTGTTCTTCGCTCAGAGCTGTAACAAGCGACAGCTTCTGCGGTTCGATTTCCTCCTTCAGAAGTGACAAAAACCTTTCCTTATTTGTCCGCCACTTTATCGCAACAAGGAATACATTCCCATACAAATTAAACTCAATTCTCCCTACGCGCCCCATCAGGTTCCTGAAATCCACTGGCCCCATATCACCGCCATTCTTATGACTTGTGATAAATAGATTATCCGCAGGAAGATTTACGCCTTCAAGCAATGTGCTGGTACAGAACAAAGTCTTGATGGCACCTTTTTTATAAAGCAGCTCAATTCTTACTCTGATAGTTGCAGGCAGATATCCCATATGATATGCAACACCCTTTGTGATGATATCCGCCAGATAATAGTAGCTGTGAACCTCGTTTCGAATATCCTCAGCCAACTGCTGCAGCTCCAAATCCGGAAGCGGATCCAATGGATCAGCATATGCCAGAGCATATTCGATCACCCTGTCCTTATTGTTTGAATATATGATGTTCCGCTTCCCCTCTCCGATTTCTCGAACAAAATCAAGCAGTTCCTTGTTCGGATCAAAAGAGGAAAGCTTTGTGAGCTTCTGGGTACTCTCGTTATATGAATAGAGATCATGCCCTTTGCAATCGATCAGGAATTTCTCCTGATTGACCGGAGAAAACCTTGTCGCAAGAGTAAAGCTTTCTCCTTCTCCTTTTTCCGTCACAAGCTGCAGATAGATATCCGGATTAGGAATATTGGGAGACGCAAAGATAATATGCGGCGCATGATTTCTTTTCGCCAGCATATCCACAATCTTGTAGTAGTAAGCACTTCTGTCGTCTCTTTGTGATATTTTATGTGCTTCATCAACGAATAAGTATTCCATCGGCATATCCGGCAGGAGGATCAGAAGATAAAGCAACCGTTCCGGTGTCATGACAAAGATGAAATTATGCTCTTCTTCAAGCGCGACTGCACCAGCCGAGGTAACTATTCTGTAGTTCTTTTCATACAGGATATTCCCCAAGTCTTCTGTTATGTTGGCAGTCACTTCGTTGATCAATGCCTTAGTAGGAACTACTATTGTAAAATTGCCATCTCCGTATTTTTCTATCTTCTCCTTTATGTACATCCTCATCACATAGGACTTGCCCAGCGATGTCGGAGCGGAATAACTCAGGAACTTCGCAGAGAATTTGTCGTATATCTCTTTTTGCGCCTTGAAAAAGTATTTGTCGGGAGCTGCTGGTATACGCAAATAGTCCTGGCTGAACTGAGTGAACAACCTCTCATAGAGCTCACTGCTTCTATAATCCGCAGCCTTTATGTTCATACCTCTGAAATTTGTAACATTTGTCAAGACGGATCCTAAATAATATCGTATCCGCTCATCCTCCGGATCAAGCGCATGAAGAAGAGCCACGATTTCTTGCGCCATTAGCTTATGCTGTTCAGCCTTTTCGGCATCAACCGACTTTGACAGAATGTCGGCAAATCGCAACAGATCCCGAACATTTAATTCCCTTGCTTTTACATCTTTTAGCCCAAAAAGCTGCAAACCATAGTTGAAAAGCAAATTATCGTACAGCTTATTGAGATATTCATTTTGTTCGATGTCCTTATAGATAGCGCACCGATTGTTGTCATTTTCATCAAGCGGTACCCCCTATAAGTTCAGTCATAATAGAACTCCTGTCGTTATCCGCATCATTAAACGGAAGAACATATATGTAAAAAGAATCCGCGCCCATCTTAAGATCAGCTATTCTCTCCTGAACTCGTACAAGTGCTTTTTCAATGTCCTGCTCAATCCTCTTAACTACCGCATTTGTATATTCATCACGGCTGAAGTCTTCCGGATTCAGATCAAGTGTATATCCAAGGAAAACACCGTAAGCAGTACCGGCACCAGAATCGCCGCCATCTTCAGGTATCACAATTTTTTTGATTAGATGTGCGGTTGTTATATCAATTGACTTATTAAATTCTGCACTATTAACTAGCTCCATGCCAGACAAACGATCCGATCTCAGCTTTTCAATTACCTCAAACGCCTGATCCACAGCACGCTCAAGATTACCTTGGAGATTTGATGCTCCGTAAACCAGTTCATACGTTGTATTTGATCCAGGAATCGTTAAAAAATGAATTCCGGAGCAACGATGTTCTGCGCTCAATTCAATAGCACTCATAAGCTTGGGAGCTTTAAGTACTTCCTCCAGAAAGGCGTAGATCAGCATCTCTCCCAGTTCATTACCTGTGGCATGTGCTCTTACGTACTGAGCCGCCTCCATTCCAAGGCTCTCAACATCATCCTTCAGATATTTCTCAATCTCAGCACGGTTAAAAACATATCTGCCTATATTTGCATTCAAAAGCTTTCTCAACCACGTATAGTCGAATCTATTCGACTCTATGCGGTATCTGAAGGCTTTTATATGGTTATGTCCTTTTATCTGTAGGTTTCCATCTACCACAGGCATAAAGGCCCTGCAGAAATATTTCTCCTGAAGAGTCTTTGTCAGAATCACATCAGGCGCAATCACTCTAGCGTTGAAGGTAATACTAGAAGCATCTGACGCAAAAGAGTCTATATAGGCTCTGTCGATATATGCCACCGATTCTTTCCCATAGTGGTTTTCTACCTTACCGGCAATCAAAAACAGATCCGCCAGCACTTCCGAAGGAACAAATACAAGCTTACGAAGCCACTTCTCTCTCGTGACATCCGGATCCCTAAAAAGAGGATCCTCGATATCATCATTGCGGATTATGTCCTTAAAAGCACAAATTCCCTTCTTAAGAGTCTCTATGTCAAGCTGAGGAACAATTTTCTTCTCAAAATAGTCCACCACATAGTCCCTGTTGGCGGATGCAGTGGCTGTTGTTATCTCCGAGGCAAGCGACCTTTCGCATCTTGCATAATTAGAGATTGTAGTTTCATCCACATACTGACCGTGTAGTTCATTAACGGAGGAAATGAGTGTTTGACCAAATTTATGTTGTTTTACATCCTGCAACGGATCTTTGCACAACAGCAGTACTTTAATAAATGTACCGAAGCAAATTCGTTTCACACTGATTCCTCCTTCCCATGAATATTTCAAATCTCCACATTATTCTTTGATGTAGTCCACTATGTCACCGATGTTACAGTCCAGAGCTTCGCATATCCTGCCAAGAACCTCCATGCTGACCGGCTGATCCTTCCCCATCTTAGCCATAGTAGAAGATGTGATGGTCGCTTTCGCCATCAAATCTTTCTTCATCATCTTCTTGTCGATTAGTATCTTCCATAGTTTGCTATAGCTAAATTTCATTTGGTTTCCTCCGCTAATCCAGAGCTTAAATCTATATATACTATCCCTATCTTAAGTAGCATATCATAAAAATCCACTTTTCGCAAGTTAAAATCACTTTTCTCCAAGCCCGTTTTGCCAAAACAGAATTTCAATTCACTATTAATAAATTTTTTAAAAATCAGTGTGTCTCTGTACATGCTTCCGTTTTCTCTAAACTGCTTGTTCCAACTGATACTCATACACCTTCTGCCTGTCTTGAGTGCCAAATCCCCATCACCTGAAATTGCCAAGTATGCCAAGTCAATGCCAAGTCCCTTGTCATGGGATCTCATCGGAAAATGCCGTAATTTATTGGTGAAGGCAGCAACCAGGCGATGAACAGTTCCGATCAAGCTGTGTCCGAAAGTCGCCAAGCCTTCTTTATCAATCCATGCCGAAGCTCATAGGACGGCTGACGCATAGAAAGGTAAAAGGTAGCCAATATGTGTCAACTCAGTAAAGAAGACTGGCTCATGAATATTGAAAACACAGCCGCTGAAGCTGAAAAGAAATACGGTGCTGAAGCAGTTGAATTTGTTTTCAAAAAGTATGGTGCCACTTGTTCAGAAGACCTGAATCCTTCCGACTATTCAGAAGTGTTTGGGGAACTTTACCAGATGTCAGTAGACTAATCAAATGCCCTGAGCATGGCAATAAAAGGCTCTTCGCCGCGGGTGGTTGCCGATCTTGTGCACAAAGTGAGGCGCTCTACCGCCACCCAAAGCGAAGCAACTTGCAGGTGTCAGTTCAAGTAGAGCAGCTGACCGATTTGTAGGAGGATCCCTATGAACGGTCATCTGAAAGAACAAATGAATAACAGCCGCTTGGTTTCCTCCACAGCCAATCTACGGAGGAAATCAAAATGGCTAAGATTACAATTGAATATTGCAACAAGTACAGTTCCTATGATGGAACTCCCGTAACTGATGGTAAGGTTCTCGCGCCGGTTCTGATCTCGGACGCAGAATTCCAGAGCAACAACACGATCATTCCAGAGAATCTGAGAACCTGGAAGCACTACGGCGTTCCGTTCAGAGTCGGGTTCATGGTGGTGGACGAAGCAGATTTCAACAAGATGCTCTCCCTCTACTACTCCGGCATCAACGACTACTTTGAAGAGCATCCGGAGCTCCGTCCCGGCAGATGCGTTCTCGGATGGGATAACGAAGGCTTTCCGATCCTTTGCAACAAGGAGAACCGCTGCAAGGGCTGTCCCAGACGTGCAGAGCACCTTCCGCGCTTCAAGAGCCGTGAGGACTTCATCCAGTTCACATCCTTCCAGGATACTCACGAAGATGAGGACGGCAACACCGTTGGTCTCGACATCGCGGATCCCAATGTAAATGTTGAGGAAGAAGCGATCCTCGAAACACTCTTCACGGAGCTGGTGGAATACCTGGGCAAAATCAGCCCTCGTTACGCCAAGATCGTCACCCTGGGCAGGCAGGACTACTCGAAAGAACAGATCATTGCTGAGCTCGGTCTGAAGCCGTCCCGTGGCTATCAGGAAATCAATGCAGCAAAAGAACTGACGAAGAAGTTCCTCGAACTATAAGACGCACGAGTGGCGCTGTCGGATTCGTTCCGATAGCGCCACTCTTTTATCTCCTGACCGGCTTACGCCCATTGAGCTGGAACCGGTCATGGCTCTTAATACTTTTTACCGCCTGTCTCAGACTGGTCGCCCTTCCATGCTGATGGTAAGGGCACGAAGCAAAATGCGAATGAAAGATGATAACTGTTCCCGGCTCCGGATAGCCCGGACTATGTAGGCTCCAGTAGTGACCGGTGTTATTGGATTTGATGGTTACATCATAGATATCCTTGTAGATAACGGTAAAATAGTTTGAGTCCAGAGAAGCCAGTTCATTTGCATCAAACATAGGTAATCACCTTCCTTCCGCCACATACATAGCCTCCCTCTCCGCCACAATCTGCTGCCGGATCTTCTGCTTCTCAGCGTCAAATCTCTTATGGAGCAAAGCCATCTCTCTATCAAGAAATTCCTTCTCCCTGCTCTCTGTCTCAGCTCTCATAGTGTCAGGTGTAATGATGAGCTTTCCGTCCTCACATTTTACAAGCACTGCCTCGCCGATCTGGAAACCCAGCTCTTCCAGCCACCGTCCCTGAAGTCTGAGCTGCGGAGATGGATTGCTTCCATAATTCCAAATGCTGCTGATCTTAAGTGATCTGTATTCTTTTTTCTTTGCCATTCTTAGGTCCTCCTTTTTCATGGATTGTCATATGATGTTTCCTGTTGGGATATGGTCGCATGTCCCTTAATTCGTATTATAGGACATGGTCGCATGTCCGTCAAGAAAAATGTATGGTCGCATGTCCAAAAATGTGTTATACTCATTTTGTGTAAAAATCCATCCCCAAGGAGAATAAGAACATGGCAGAGAAAAAGGACAGCCGCCACAGAACCCTCACAGAGGCTCGTAAGGCAGCTAATAAGCGCTATATTGATAAATTCGTAGAGGTGAAGGTTAGAATGACTCCTGAGCACCGCACAGAGGTTCAGCAGCACGCTCAGGAAATGGGTGAAAGCACCACCGCCTTCATTAACAGAGCGATTGACGAAACAATGGCTCGCGACAAAGAAACTAAAAAGAAATGACGACATTCGAAACTACAATGAACAAGGCAGCCGGGATCTTGATTCCTGACTGCCTTTTCTTTCTAAATCATCTGAAAATGTATGAACGCATCCTTGATGGCTTTTCTCTTATCCTCCGGGCACTGAGGAACTCTGTTCCCCTCCGTCTTCGGAAGATTATAATTGATCCTCTCCACAATTCCGCATTCTCTTTTGACCTGGGCGATATAAAGGTTTGACACCTTCAGCCCGAATTTTTTCAACACGTAGGACTTGATTTCTTCATAGGTTGCCTTGGTTTCCGCACTGGATACTTCAAGCTCTGAAATATCCAGATTCACTTCAATTGTCGTGTCCGGTTTGCGTTGGGACAAAAGGCAAACCGTCTCGACATTTGCCGTCTGTGGGAACATATCAACACACACCCCGCCGACCACGCTGTATCCCGCTTCTTCGAATAATATAAGATCTCTTGCAAGGCTTGTAGGCTTACATGAAATGTAAAGAATGTTTTCCACGCCGTAGGCGCAAAGCTTCGGCAAAGCTTTTGGATGAATGCCGTCACGCGGTGGGTCCAATACAAGGAAGTCCGGTTTCTCGGTAATATCATCTATAACCTTGAGTACATCGCCGCAGATAAATTCACAATTGTCTATTCCGTTCATGGCTGCGTTTTCCTTTGCGGCTTCGACCGCCTCGGGCACGATCTCAACGCCTATGACTTTCTTCGCACGGGAGGCTAGGATCTGTGTGATCGTGCCGGTGCCGCAATAGAGATCGAAAACGACGGAGTCTTCAAGTCCGGGACACATATCCGCGGCTGCTTTATATAATCGCTCGGCGCCTTTCGTGTTTGTCTGGAAAAATGAAAACGGAGTGATCTTAAAGCGGAGGCCGAGTATGGTCTCATAGAAATGATCCCTTCCGTATAATATTTTGGTCTCGTCGCTTTTAACGACGTCCGCCATTGAGTCATTCACGATATGGAGGATCCCTGTGATCCGGCCCTCTGTTTTTATCGCTGTCAGCTTTTCCGAAAGCTCACCGAAATCAAAGTTCATTTGCGAAGACGTAACTATGGCAATACAAATGTCTCCGTCCGATGCACTCCGTCTTACAAGCAGATGGCGAAGATAGCCCTCATGTGACATTTTGTGATAATAGGGGAGTTTTTTCTCAGAACAAAATTCGCGAACACATCTGACAATTTTATTGTAATCGTCATTTACAAGAATGCAGTCTTCCGTAGGCAGTATGTCATACGTGCTGCCTTTTTTATGTAAACCAAGTGTGAGCGGCCCGTCCTTGATCTCATCCCCGAAGGAATATTCCATCTTGTTGCGGTAAGCTGTTTCGGATGGGCTTGGGATCATATCTTTAATAAGATCGTCTCTTCTGTGCTCTGCGGCAAGGAGCCTGCGGACCATTCCGAGCTTTAACTCCAGCTGCTTTTCATACGGAACGGATTGATAGGTGCAGCCGCCGCATTCAGGATAAAAAGAACACATTTTTTCACGACACTCAAATTCAGAGCTCTTAATGCACTCGAGAACTCTTCCCTCTGCCCGGTCTTTTTTCTTTTTTGTAATGCGGATGCTGACCTCCTGTCCGGGGAGAGTATTTTTTACAATGACCGGGACATTCTCAATATATGCAACGCCCTTGTTCGGAAAATCCAGTCTTTCGATCTTAACTTCGTATATTTCGCCTTTTTTCATTACTTATTACCTGTTTTGTCTTTAAGATATACATAAGGCTTCAGCACATATGTACTGAAGCCTGTCACTCACTTTAATATTCTCTGATATCGGATCACTCTGCCGGTTTTTCTTCAGCTTCTTCTGCGGGAGCTTCCTCTTTCTCCTCTGCTGCCGGCTCTTCTTCTATATATTCGTCTTCATCTTCGAAAAAGTCATCGAAATCGTCTTCGAAATCATCTTCAAACTCGTCGTCATCTTCCAGATATTCGGGAGATAAATAGCGATAGATCGCATATGCAGCTCCTACGATCGCTGCGATTATTCCGACTACTGCAAGTGCCTTAAGGATCTTGCCTGCACATGACTCCTTCTTGCTTTCATTTAATGCAGTTATAAGTTCATCTATTTTACTCATCGATAATATCTCCTTTATTCTCAAAGATTTGCAGGAATTATAGCATATGTTGAAAATGTTTGCAACCAAATATAAAGATGAGAGCCAACATTAGTCTGACTGCTTTATCTGCTGCATGCATCCGCTGTCATTTACCCCATTTGCAGATTTTTCCAAAATTCTGCAAGCTGTTCCCGTACATTTCCCAATGTGCAGCTTTTTACATCATTCCATTCTCTCGGGAACAGCTCGATATATGAACGCTTTCCGAATCTGCTGTCCAACAGAAGGATCACTCCCTTATCTGACATGGTCCTTATCACGCGGCCGGCAGACTGCTGGACCTTGTTCATACCGGGAAAAAGATAAGCGTGCTTAAAGCCGTCCTTTCCGTTTTCGTCAAAATAATCTTTTAAAAGGCCTCTTTCTTCGCTTACTCCCGGAAGTCCTGCGCCGATTACTATAGCTCCTATAAGCTTATCTCCTGAAAGATCGATTCCCTCACCGAATATTCCTCCCATGATGCAAAGACCTATCAACCAGGAATTTTCCTCATCAAATGCTCTCAGGAAGCTTTGTTTTTCATCTTCGGTCATGTCAGGCTTTTGCATACGGATATCAAGGCCGATATCCGCGATACTTTCAAATATGGCTCCTACCTCTTCAAGCATCTCGTATGATGAAAAGAATGCCATATATTTTCCACGTTTCGACTCTGTGACTGTTTTAAGATACTGAGCAAATTTCAGATATTCATCCGTGCCTCGTTTTGAATAAATACTCGTCACGTCAGACGCAGAAAGAATAATGCGGTTTTCCTTCGGGAATGGTGATTCCACGTACACCGCGTACGGCTCCTCTTCTTCCGAAAGGAGTTCCTTATAATAATTTACCGGGATCAGGGTCGCCGAAAACATTACGGCGCTGCGTGATCCGTCCATTACTTTTGCAAGATTTGCCGCAGGGTTTACACAAAAAAGCCTCAGTTCAAAGTCTCCGCCCTTTCTGATCGCCTCATAAATAATATAATTTTCATCAACAAGGTCGCATACCGCGGTAAACTCCTTTATGTCGAAATAAAAATCCATGATCTTGCGGCTTTGCTGTCTGTCTTCGACTCTTTCAAGGTATTCTTCTATTAAGGTCGTAAGCCGCATGAGCGAAAATAACAGCTTATCCGAAATGTCAGTCTTTACAAGCCGGGCTCCGTTCATTTCCTTTTTCATACTTCCGAGGGCCCGGATGCAGCTGCTGCATGCGGAAATCAGCTTTGTCTCTTTTTCGGGGATCATGGCACGGAATTTTACAAATTCCTCTCTGAAAAGGCTTGCGCTGAACATATCTCTGGCGCGCTCAACAAGGTTATGCGCCTCGTCTATTAAAAATACGGATTCGGGCTTTTTGCCGGGCTCGTCTCCGAAATAACCCTTCATTTTCGCTGCCGGGTCGAAAACATAATTGTAATCGCAGATCGTGGCATCCGTAAATGCTTCAAGGTCTTTTTGCAGCTCATAAGGGCAGACGCATGTGCGCTCCGCAGCCGCGGAGATGCAATTTCTTTCGTACATGTCTTCCGAAGTCAGTATTTCGTACAGAACATCGTTTACCCTGTCGAAGTGGCCTTTGGCGTATTTGCATACAGACGGGTCGCAGTCCGTTTCCTCGCAGGGGCAGATCCTTTCCTTGCTTGTCATGCGAAGGGCTTTTATACGTGCGCCTTTATCTGCAAGTATGGAAAAAGCCTCCTCTGCGACATTCGCGGCAACCGTTTTGGCTGTAAGGTAAAATATTTTTTCGATAAGCCCTTCCGAAAGCGCGATCACTGATGGGAAAACCGTGGACATGGTTTTTCCCGTACCTGTCGCAGCCCGTACAAAGAGCTGTTTTTTTCGGAGAATGGATCTGTAAACATCGGCTGTGAGCTGCTGCTGCCCGGGTCTGTATTCAAAAGGAAACTGCATTCCTTTTATGCTTTCGTCCCGGATGTCTCTCCATGACGCGATAAACTCGGCCCATTTATAATATTGCGCCAGAATTCCGTCAAACCAGGTCTGCAGCTCTTCGAATGTATATGACTCTTCAAAGCTTTTTATATCTTCGGAAACCAGGTGGCAGTATCTCATACGCACTTTTATCTTTTTCAGATCATTATCATGAGCGTAAATATAGGCATACACACGAGCCTGCGCCAGATGTACCGGCACAGGCTCCTTCATTTCCTCAAGGTCTGTATACGTTCCTTTTATCTCGTCTATGACGTAGGTTTTGCGGGACGTATATATTCCGTCGGCTCTGCCCTCTACAGTAAGAGAAAAGCCTTCGTATTCTTTTGTAAATGTCAAGGGTACTTCTGCTCTGTAGTCGCCTTTTGCTCCTTTTTGAAGCTTTCGGTGGATGCGGCTGCCTTCAAGCATAGCCTCCGGCTTTTTGAGTGAGCCGCCCGACTTTAGGTCTCCGCTTCGCAGGATAAACTCTACGAGGTGCCGGACAGAAGTTTTTACATTTTTCATCATCTGTTCCTGATCTTATTAAGATATTCGCTGATGGTATTCTCGTATCCTATATCTGTCGGCTCATAGAACTTTGCGCCCTGCAGTTCGTCCGGAAGATATTGCTGTTCAACATAATGATCCGGAAAATCATGTGCGTATTTGTAACCTATGCCCCTGCCAAGCTTTGCCGCGCCGCCGTAGTGAGCGTCTCTTAAATGAGCCGGAACGGTTGTTTTTACGCTTCGTGCTGTCTGCAGAGCTTTTTCGACCGCCATATATGCCGCATTGCTTTTTGGCGCGGAGGCAACATATATCGCCGCCTGTGCAAGCGGGATCCTTGCTTCGGGAAGTCCGACTCTTTCAACGATCTGAGCTGCGGCTGCAGCAACCTGTATTGCCTGTGGGTCAGCGTTGCCGACGTCCTCGGAAGCACAGATCATTATCCTGCGGGCTATAAACTTTATATCTTCGCCTGCCGCGATCATCCTTGCAAGATAGTATACCGCGGCGTCCGGGTCCGAACCTCTCATGCTCTTTATAAATGCTGAGATTATGTCGTAATGCTCGTCACCGTCTTTATCGTATCTTATGACCTTTTTCTGGATGCATTCTGAGGCAGTTTCAAGATCGATATGTATTTTTCTATCGTCGGAGGGCGCTGTAGTAAGTGCTCCGAGCTCTAATGCGTTAAGAGCGGCTCTTGCGTCACCGGCTGACATGTCTGCAAGGAAAGTACAGGCATCGTCATCAAGAACGATGTCCATGTTTCCCAGACCCTTGGCTTTATCGGAGGCTGCCCTCCGAAGAAGAAGCTCAATATCTTCGCGCTCAAGTGCTTTAAGCTCAAATATCCTCGATCGGGATAAAAGCGCGCTGTTGACCTCGAAATAAGGGTTCTCCGTTGTCGCGCCGATAAGGGTAATGGTTCCGTCCTCAACATACGGAAGGAGGTAATCCTGCTGTGATTTGTTGAAGCGATGGATCTCGTCTATGAAAAGTATCGTATGCTTTCCGTACATTCCGAGGCGGGCCTTCGCCTTGTCTACGGCATCTTCCATGTCTTTTTTTCCGGCGGAAACAGCCGAAAGCTGAACAAATTCAGAGCTTGTCGTGTTCGCGATGACCTGAGCGATCGTTGTCTTTCCGGTTCCGGGCGGGCCGTAGAATATAACGGAATTCAGTTTGTCCGCGGCAATAGCGCGATAGAGCAGACGGCCCGGCGCTACAAGGTGGCGCTGACCTACGACCTCATCAAGCCTCTCCGGGCGCATTCTCGCCGCAAGAGGAGCGTCATTTTTCAGTTGTTCTTCTTTCATATAATCGAGAAGGTCCATGCCTGTCACCTGCTAACTTTAATGATGTATGCCGGATTATCGCCATACGTGCCGGTAAATACTATTTCTCCGAGGTTCCACAGGAGACCTTCATTGAGATATTCATATTTTTCGCGCTCGTATGTTCCTACAAAAATATATTCAATATCGTATTTCTCTATGAGCTCGCGCACCTGTTCCGGATCTGTGGATGTATAGATAAGCTCGACATCATCCGCTCTGGCGTACTGCTCGGAAAGATTATCCCTCCAAAGCCATTCATGCGTTGCCCAGCCGACAACGGTAGGCAGGCCGGTCATGGCAGATACGCGGTTGTATTCTGTGTAGCTGTCGCCGTTGGCTTCAAGTACAACAGGATTGCCCTCGACGTTTTCCATCAGCCACATAATTGCTTCATAATCGTTCGGGATCTCATTTATAAGATAAGCCGTCGCGTCAAGCGTGCGGTATGTAGAAAGATCCGTTACTTCGCCGAACCAGCACTTTACGGAATACGGGAAATATCCGAGCGTCAGCACAAAAAGCCCAAGTATTACGATTGAAACAGCCTTTGCTATTACTGCTGCAGCGGATGAAAGCACACGGAAGATCGCATAGATCATTGTCATTCCGAACATTATATATGCCTGATATGTGAGCTTGAACATAGTATTCGAACGTGCGTAGGCGTTTTCATAAATGTCTCTTACATAAACTATTTCCGGAATAATTATAAGGCCTATAGCACAGATCCCGAGCATGACCATGAACATGTCCGCTATCGTAAGCTTGCTGATGTATGCCCTTACAGGTCCCGGCTTGATCCCTGCTTCTTCGCCTTCACCGGCAATAAGCTGTCTCCTTGATGTTTCGACTATGGTAAATATCACGAGCATAACAACAGCTGCGGCCGGAAGTCCCCAGAGAATAATAAGCTGGTAAAGTGCAGAGTGCGCCGTACAAAGAGCGACTCCGGAAACCATGGTTTCGAAAGACATGTTGAATGGGATCGCAACGATCTCGGCAAAGCCCACAAAGATAACTGCGCGTATCAGAAGCTGCATCAATGCGCCGGACAGTCCGCGGCGGATACTGCGGATCGCCCAAAGTGCCGAGGAGATCAGGGCAACTGTGAGATAAATTACGAAATCCCAGTAGTTCGTCCACTGGAACATTCCGATAAAGAATCCGATGAGCCAGACATAAGGATCGAGTACCGCCGATTTTATAATATCGATAATATTCGTCTTTTCGCCCGCAGCAGCACTCTCTTCTTTTTTCAGCTTCATGAACCATGCGAAAATAATACCAAGAAGCGCAAGGACGAATATGAGATTGACCATGTGCGCATGCAGATCCCCAAGGACAAGAGAATATGAGGGGAACTCATGTATGGTCTTGTCTGTTGCCACATCGGGATTGTGACCTATGTATCTCGTTGATGACGGGAACCAGTATGATTCATATCCCGAAAGCTTGAATACGCTTCCGAACATTCCGTAAAGGACATAATGCATGTTCCCGGCGAGAGAAACAGCTGCTCCGGCAAGAGCGCCTGTTACTGAAGGAAGTACATCTCCCTTGTATTCGCTGCCGTCCTTCATGACAAATACCTGATGAACAATTGTGAACGGAAGCATAAAGGCAAAAGCCCCGACCAATGAACGCGCGATATTATATGTTACAGTAACTTTTGTAAATGTAAGCTTTGTGAGAAAGACGGCAAAATACTGACCGCCATAGTAATAATTTATCGTCTTTCCAGCATACCACATATCTATAGCGGGCAGATTTGAATCTCTCATCATGGCCTGCATAAAGCCGAAATCCATGAATTTCTCAGTAGACAATGCCTCCGGGCGGCAGCCGCTTAAATATGTCCACATAAGAAAAGCCGCCATGAATATGACCTCTTCCATGACGATAAGATCCGGCATTATTTCGGTTCCGGAATGTTCTTTTTTTCTGTCGAAAAGAAAATACCATCCCCAGCAGACGGCTGCAAAGATGATCACGACAAAAATACTGGTTGACGCCGTGAACTTTGTAATATTAAAACAGGTCAGTACCCAGACAATAAATCCCGGGATCGCAAGGCCGATTATTTTCGAAAACATCCAGCCTCTGTCACGAAATCCGGAAAAAAGACGTGCGGACAAAGGCCAGGCTGCGGCACCAAGTAAGATCGCCGCGATACACCATTTAAAAAACGGCAGAAAATCATCATGCAGCACGACCGCCGACGAGGCGGTCAATGCTGCAAGGATTATAAGAGATATTGAAAATCTCAGGTTTGATATTTTTTTAATCTTTGAAATCATAAACTCCGGCTTCTCTTAATGCCGCAAGGGCAGCAACTACGGTTGGTTTGTCTTCTCTGTATGTTACACCATACCATTTATCATCGCTCTTTAAAACTTTTACTTTAGCGTTTCCGGCTTTGAGCTGATCTTCAACCACGAACGGAAGAAAATACTCGCACTTGAGCGGATTTACCGGAAGGTTTTTCTCAAGGAAATCAGCAAATCCTTCATCGATCCTGTCCATAAAATCCGGTGTAAATGCCCAGAAGTTCATCGATACGATCGTGTCGGCGGGCAGGAATGTCCATGTTGCGCCGTCATCCTCTGTAAACGCGGCGCCTCCGGGGCGTTTTTCGATCTTGGTACGCTCGGTGATCTCTGTTAAATATCCGTCTTCGTCAGCGGCGCATACACCTCTGGCAACGGAGCCGTTTTCGGTAACCGTGTTTCCGACCATGTAACCGCACATAGCATATTCGCCTTCCTTTGCGTTTACCATAAAGTCATAAATAAGCGAAAAGCCTTTTGTTCCGTAATAATCGTCTTAATTAATAGCCGCGAAATGTCTGCCGTTT
>R11__coassemble_439_pt1 | contig 27365 bp, 26 predicted proteins | sample R11__metabat2_low_PE_003 | metagenome-assembled genome bin R11 | reverse complement strand
GCTATGATGGCTCAGGGTATTGTTTAATTAATTTTAACAATAAATATTAAATTTTGAGAGGGTTGCCTAAAGGCAATCCTCTTTTATTGCCTAAAACCCTGGAAAATTTGTGCATATTGCACATAAGTTTAGAAAAAGTTTAGAAAATTGCAACACAATTTACAACGGGGATTGACTCGACCGTTTTGTTGCCTTATATTATCGTTGGAACAAATTTCGGTTTAAGGAGGTTTTGTTGTGGGATTAGACATTATTTCCGTTGTAACAGAAGCTGAAGAAGCAGCGTCAAAGCTCAAATCCGAAGCAGCTTCTGCCGCAGCAGCATTAATTGAAAACGCCAAAACAAACGGCAAAAATTCAATTGATGAAGCAAAGAAAAAGGCTTTAACCGAGTCCGCAGCTTATTCCAAGGAGCAGGATGAAAAAGCCGACAGCGATATCATCGCGATTGAAAAGGAAACAAAAGAGAAGGTGGCAGCGCTCACCGCATCAGCTTCAAATCGGATAGATGCGGCCGCCGCACTGATCAAAGAAAGGATCGTAAAGGGATAAATGAGCATTGTTAAGATGAAAAAACTTGAGCTCGTTGCGCTTCAGTCGCAGAAAGAAAAGCTCCTCAAAGAGCTTATGCTGCTGAAATGCGTTGAGATCAGGGACCCGCAGCTTGCGGAGGATGAGACCAGGGTCAGTCTGACGAAATCCTATGCTCTCACAGACCTTCGAAGCCAGGTCACGACTCTGACTACAGCTTTGCAGAAGCTGGATGCCTATGCCCCCGCGAACAGAGGCTTATTGACGCCGCTTCCCGAGATCACAACGGAAGCGATACTCGATGAAAGCAAGCTGGCCGAGGATATGGACATAGCCCAGAGGATCCTTGACGGGGAAGTTCGTATAAGAAGCCTTGCTTCCCGCGAAAACTCCGAAAGAATGACCATAGCTTCAATGGAGCCGTGGCTTCCTCTTGATCAGAAGCTTGAGTATCAGGAAACAAATTCCTGCCGTATTATATACGGAACACTTCCGGTCGTCGTTTCCCTTGAAAGCGCAAAAGATGCGATAAAGGATTTCGACGCGGACATCGAGCAGGTATCCGAAGATAAGTCCACAAGATATTTCCTTTTTGTGGCAACAAAGGACTGCATCGATGAAGCAGCAGCAACTCTTAAGCCTTTCGGCTTTAACCAGCTCACAAATATGATGGGCGTACACGGCACTCCGAAGGAGGTCGTAGAAAAAGCCGAAAAGAATCTGAAAGAGCTCGCAGATGTAAAAGAAAACGAAAAGAAAGGTCTGGCTGCCCTCGGAAGCCACAGAAGCGATCTGGAACTTGGAATAGAAACGCTTCAGACCCTGATCAGCCGTGAAGAAGCAAGCCAGAAGCTTCTTAACACGAAAGCAACATTTATTTTCAATGCCTGGGTTCCCGAGCCTGATGTTGAAAAACTGGAGAAGATCCTCGCGGGATATGATTGTGCATGGGAGATCACGAGCGTAGATGACGAAAATCCGCGCGATATCCCCGTAAAGATCAAGAGCAACAAGTTTACCACACCGGCCAACATGCTGACGGAAATGTATTCACTTCCCCAGTACAACACACTTGATCCGGCTCCGTTCGTTGCTCCGTTCTTCGTAATATTCTTCGGAATCATGTTTGCCGACATGGCATACGGTATCATCCTTTTCATTGCAGGTCTTGTAATCCTGAATGTTATGAAGCCCGCAAAGGCAACGGGAATGAGATACATGGGCGGCCTTTGCATTGAAGGCGGTATCACAACGTTCATATTCGGACTCCTGACGGGCGGTTTCTTCGGAGATGCTCCGACGCAGATCGCAGGATGGTTCGGACTTGACTGGAGCCTCGTACCGACATTCGCAACGATCAATATTGTCGGAAACGAGATCAATCTTCCGCTTAACCTGTTGGAAGGCAACAACCCGCTGTTCGTACTTATCGGTGCGATCGCACTCGGCGCGGTTCACCTTCTTATCGGCGTACTTATCGGATGCTACCTTAAGATAAAGGACGGCCAGTGGTTCGACGCAATTTTCAATGACCTTTGCTGGTGGGTAATGTTTGCAGGAATCGGTGTATATGTCCTGAACGGAAGCTTTATTGTCCTTGGCATCGGTATTGCAATGCTTGTTATCGGTGCAGTAGGTACAGGCAAAGGTATCGGCAGGATCATCGGTATCGGCTCCGCCGTATATAACGGAGCTACAGGCTACTTGGGAGACCTGCTTTCATATTCACGACTCATGGCCCTCATGCTTGCGGGAAGCGTTATCGCCAGCGTATTCAATCAGCTGGGATCACTCGTTAACTCAAACGGACCGACCGTGATCGGAACTATATTATTCATAGTTGTATTTTTAATCGGGCATGTGCTCAACTTCGCATTAAACCTTATTGGCTGTTTCGTGCACGCACTCAGACTTCAGTACCTCGAGTTCTTCGGAAAGTGGTACAGAGACGGAGGAAAGCCGTTCAGACCGTTGGGAATAAAAACAAAGTATTTCAATGTTTCTAAGGAGGAGCAATAATTATGGGAAGCTTTTTTTCAGATTTTGGCGGCTTAGCAATCGGATTTTTAGGCGCCAGTCTCGCAGTTGGATTCTGCTGTGCAGGTTCTGCTAAAGGTTGCGGTCTTGCAGGCGAATCAGGTATCGGTCTTCTTGGAGAAGATCCGAGCGCATTCGGTAAGGTAATGATCCTTCAGGTCGTTCCGGGTACACAGGGACTTTACGGACTTGTTGTTTGGTTCTTTGCTTTACTTCAGATGGGCGTTTTCGGCGGAGATCCCACAGGACTTTCAGTAGTTGACGGACTTCGTGTTCTCGCAGCATGCGTACCGATGGCAATCGGCGGATGTATCTCAGCTCCCGCACAGGGCCGTGCAGCAGCAAGAGCTATCAACCTTCTTGCAAGACGTCCTGATGACTGGGCAAAAGGTATCATCCTTTGCATCACTGTAGAGTTCTACGCTATCCTTTCTCTGCTTGCATCATTCCTGATGCTGCTTAACCTTCATCTTGGCGCATAATGATGCCATACAAGCGAGGTGTTAAATGAACGGAATTGATAAGATCAAAGCCAAAGTCATGGCGGAGGCCGAGTCAGCCGCAGCAAGCGTTTCGGCAGAAGCTTCCGAAAAGGCAGCCGGCATAAAAGCGGATTTTGACGCACAGGCGCAGAAGGCTTATGACACTGCATTAGCAGCAGGCAAAGCCGAGGGTGATGCTGCGGCAAACCGTAAAGTCAGAACTGCCAGACTTCAGGCAAAAAATAATATCCTTGGCGTAAAGCAGGATATGATCTCCAAGGCATTTGATAAAGCAAAAGCAGATATTATCGGAATGCCGGAAGAAGATTATCTCGAATTCCTTGCAGAGCAGGCCTGCGCCGCAGCTATCAGCGGTGAAGAGGCTATTGTCGTTAACGCGGCAGACAAGGCACGTCTTGGCAGCAAGATCGCCGATGCAGCAAATGCAAAATTATCCGCAGCAGGCAAAAAGGCTGCGCTTGCTCTTTCAGATGAGACTGCCAATATTTCAGGCGGACTTATCCTTAAGCAGGGAAATGTAACTGTAAACTGTTCAGTAGAAGCTTTGATAGAACTGAGCAGGGAATCACTCAGCGTAAAGGTTGCAAACGTTCTTTTCAGTGAGTGATGTTCCCATTGCCGGTTGATCATTCTTTATTAGATGAAAGTATAGATTATGGCTGTTAGTAAGATTGCATATGATCCCGTGGGCTATGTCTCATATAAAGACTATATGTTCATGGCATCAAAAATTGGAAACAAACTCCAGAACATGATCAGATACGAACGCTTTGAGCAGGCTGCAATGGCAGATAATGCCGACATGGCAGCCAGGATCATAGCGGAGGCAGGCTGGCCGAACATGGTAGGTATGTCAATAGAAGAGATCGACAGAACTCTTATTGAACGCCGAAACATGATATATGACGAGATCGAGTCCGTCTGCCCGGAGTATGAGGTCATTGCTATTCTGCGTCTTAAGTTTGACTATCATAACATCAAAGCTCTTGTAAAGAGCGGCGGTGCACATACGAACGCGGATACCATGCTTTCTTCAACAGGACGTTACAGCAGACATGAGATAAGAGAGGCCTATCTTTCAGGCGATTACAGCGCACTGACAAATACCATGGCCGAAACCATAAGAGAGGCAAAAGACCTTATGGCAAAAACTCAGAATCCTCATGCCGTTGATACCTACGTTGACAGAATGTATTTCAAAGAGATGTTTGAGCTTGCGGAAAAGATCGAGCCGGATATCGAACCAGTAACGCCTATGATGGCTGCTGTAGCCGATATGCCGTTCCCGGAATTCCTTGTAAGAACTTACATTGATTGCGCAAATCTGCACATATGTGTTCGCTGTGCCCGAATGAACAGGTCAGCAGAATACTTAAGGGGCGAATTATTTGAAGGCGGCACATTAGGAATCAAGAGCCTTGTTGACGCCACATTTACCGGTGAGGGCTTAGCCACACTTTACAGACACACACCGTACAAAGAAGCAGCTGAGCTCGGACAGGAAGTTATGAAAACTTCCCTCGGAACACCGGCGGATAAGTTTGAGCGTTCACTGCGAGAATCCCGCATGAGATATCTTGCAAACATGAGACAGCAGTTCTTCGGAGCGCGTACCGTCGTATGGTACCTCACGGTAATCGATGAAAACATCACAAACACCCGTGTAGTCCTGACAGGACTCAAATCAGGTATTAAGGGTGAAAAATTAAAAGAAAGGCTGCGTAAGACATATGTATAAAGTTGCAGTAATAGGCGGCGCGGATACAATCGTGGCATTCAAAGCCATGGGTCTTGAAACATTTGCGGCCGGTTCTTCGGAGGAAGCAAGACAGATCCTCCGTAAAATAGCAGGCGAGGAGCAGTACGCGATCATCTATATCGAGGAAAGCCTTGCCGCGAATCTCGGAAAAGAGATCGCAAAGCACAAAGACAAACCTACACCCGCTATTATTTTCATCCCGGGACGCGAAGGCAGCCTGGGTATAGGGCAGGCAGCCCTCCAGAGTGCAGTAGAGCGTGCCGTAGGAATCGATATCCTTTAAGAAAGAAGGTAAGGGACTTTGGGAAAAGTAACAAAAATATCCGGACCGTTGGTTGTTGCCGAAGGACTTGCTGACGCAAACGTATCCGACGTTGTCCGTGTTGGTTCACAGAACCTGATCGGCGAGATCCTGAACATGAGCGGAGACAGCGCATCTATTCAGGTATACGAAGAGACATCAGGCCTTGGACCGGGCGCAGAAGTTAAAACTACCGGAATGCCGCTTTCAGTAGAACTGGGACCCGGCATGCTGGAAAATATTTATGACGGTATTCAGAGACCGCTTCCCGAGATCAGAGAGCTTACAGGTGACTGTATCGCAAGAGGTGTTTCAGTACCGGCTCTTAACAGATCAAGAAAATGGGAATTCGTTCCGGTTGCAAAAGTCGGCGATGTACTTGTCAAAGGCGATGTTATCGGAACAGTTCAGGAGACAACAGCCATCCTTCATAAGATCATGCTGCCTCCGACGATCGAAACAGCTACTGTTAAATCCATCAACGCAGGCACATTCACGGTTGAGGATATCATCGCAGTAGTAACACTTCCGGACGGAACAGAAAAAGAACTGGACATGATCCAGCGCTGGCCGGTTCGTATCGGAAGACCTTATGCAAAGAAATTCACACCTGACAGACCTCTTAACTCAGGACAGCGTATCATCGATACACTCTTCCCTGTAGCAAAAGGCGGTACGGCAGCTGTTCCGGGACCGTTCGGAAGCGGAAAAACAGTCGTTCAGCACCAGCTTGCTAAATGGGCAGACGTAGACCTCGTTGTTTACATCGGCTGCGGCGAGCGTGGAAACGAGATGACAGACGTTCTTAACGAGTTCCCTGAACTGACAGACCCGCGTACAGGCGAGTCCCTCATGAAGAGAACCGTACTTATCGCCAATACGTCAGATATGCCTGTTGCTGCTCGAGAAGCATCTATTTACACAGGTATTACTATCGCAGAGTACTTCCGTGATATGGGTTATGACGTAGCCGTTCTTGCCGATTCAACATCACGTTGGGCCGAGGCTCTTCGAGAGATGTCAGGCCGACTTGAGGAAATGCCCGGTGAGGAAGGTTATCCCGCATATCTTGCCAGCCGTATCGCTCAGTTCTACGAGCGTGCCGGAGTTATCCAGTGCCTCGGCGGAGATGAGAGAAAAGGTTCCGTTACAGCAATCGGTGCCGTTTCACCTCCAGGTGGTGATATTTCCGAGCCTGTATCTCAGGCAACAATGCGTATCGTAAAAGTATTCTGGGCTCTCGACAGCTCACTTGCTTATGCGAGACACTTCCCGGCTATCAACTGGCTGACATCATATTCTCTGTATCTTGATTCACTGGCTCCTTTCTATGAGGGAGAGTTTGGTGAGAAATATCTTAAGAACAGAACACAGGCTATGGGAATTCTTCAGGAAGAGGCAGAACTCCAGGAGATCGTACGACTCGTCGGACAGGATGCTCTTTCTCCGAAAGACAGACTTACACTTGAGACAGCTCGTATGGTACGAGAGGACTTCCTTCAGCAGAACGCATTCGTAGCAGAAGACGCTTATTCATCATACGGCAAGCAGTTCAGACTTCTTGATCTTGTACTTCAGTATGACGCTATGTGCCGTGAAGCTCTTGAAAAAGAAGCAAACCTTCAGAAGCTCTTCGACATTAAGGCAAGAGAAAGAATCGGCCGTGCGAAGACAGCAGATCCTAATGATTATGCAGTTGAGTATGATTCAATTCTTGCCGACATGAAGGCTCAGATCGACGAAGTAATTGCGGGAGGTGACGAAGATTGATCAGAGAATATAAAACAATACGAGAGATCGCAAGCCCTCTTATGATCGTAGACAGGATCGAGGGCGTAACATACGATGAACTTGGTGAGATCGAACTTCCCGATGGCAGCATCCGCAGATGTAAAGTTCTTGAAGTAGAAGGCGACAGAGCTGTAGTACAGCTTTTCGAATCCGCACAGGGAATCAACCTTGCCGAGAGTAAAGTCCGTTTCCTCGGACATCCGCTTGAACTTGGTGTAAGCGAAGATATGCTCGGCCGAGTATTCAACGGAATGGGCGAAGCTATTGACGGCGGCCCGGACATCATTGCGGAAGACCACAGAGATATCAACGGTCTTGCCATGAACCCGGCATCACGTGCTTACCCGGCAGAGTTCATTCAGACAGGTGTTTCCGCTATCGACGGACTGAATACACTTGTTCGTGGACAGAAGCTCCCGATCTTCTCCGGATCAGGTCTTCCCCACGCAAACCTTGCCGCACAGATCGCACGTCAGGCAAAGGTTCTCGGTGACGGAGAAAACTTCGCCGTTGTATTTGCAGCTATCGGTATCACATTCGAGGAGTCAGAATTCTTCATCAATGAATTCCGTCGTACAGGAGCCATCGACAGAACCGTCGTATTCTCCAATCTCGCAAACGACCCGGCCGTAGAGCGTATTTCAACACCTCGTATGGCACTTACAGCTGCTGAATATCTTGCATTTGACAAGGATATGCACGTACTTGTTATCCTTACAGACATCACGAACTACGCAGAAGCCCTTCGTGAGGTTTCCGCAGCTAAGAAAGAGGTTCCCGGACGTCGTGGATATCCCGGATACCTTTACACTGACCTTGCCACAATGTACGAAAGAGCCGGCCGTCGTCTCGGCAAGAAAGGATCCATCACAATGATCCCGATCCTTACAATGCCTGAAGATGACAAGACTCATCCTATCCCTGACCTTACAGGATACATCACGGAGGGACAGATCATTCTTTCCCGTGACCTCCATCGTAAGGGAATCGTACCTCCGATCGACGTTCTTCCTTCACTTTCCCGTCTGAAAGATAAGGGTATCGGCGAAGGCAAAACAAGAGAAGACCACTCAGGTACAATGAACCAGCTGTTCGCAGCCTATGCACGTGGAAAAGAAGCGAACGAACTTATGACTATCCTCGGTGAGGCAGCTCTTTCCGAAGATGACAAGCTCTATGCTAAATTTGCCGATGCATTCGAAAAGGTTTATGTATCACAGGGCAATGATACGAACAGAAGTATTATAGAGACACTCGATATAGGCTGGAAGCTCCTCTCTATCCTTCCGGAAAGAGAGCTCAAGCGAATCAAATCCGAGTATATTGAGAAATATCTCCCGAAAGAACAGTAATAGAGGTAACGTATGGCTACTATAACTCCGACCCGAATGGTCCTGAACCAGATGAAGGGACGTCTGAAAACAGCGGTAAGAGGCCACAAGCTTCTTAAAGATAAGCGAGATGAGCTTATGCGTCGTTTCATGGAGATAGTTCATGAGAATAAGGTACTGCGAGAGACCGTTGACCAGAAGCTCGGCGTGGCATTCGCCGCACTGTCCATGGCCAATGCGCTCCTGCCGCCTGATATGCTGGAGCAGGCGCTGGTTTATTCAAATAAGGAGATCAGCCTCGATGTAACATATAAAAATGTTATGTCGGTAAATGTTCCGCATTATGAATTCAGAGGCCAGACAGAGGAAGAGGAAATGGATGAGGTTCCCTACGGATTCCTTCAGTCATCCATGGAACTCGACGACGCTATATTCCTTTTAAAGGAAGCGTTCCCGGATATGTTAAGACTTGCCGAGATCGAGAAAACTCTTCAGATGCTTGCCGAAGAAATCGAGAAGACACGCAGACGTGTTAACGCTCTCGAATACGTTATGATCCCTGAGCTTCAGGAAAATATCAAATATATCTCAATGAAGCTTGCGGAGAACGAAAACTCTACAAAGGTTCGACTTATCAAGGTTAAGGCGATGGTTCTTGAAAATGCACATCATTATAAGGAACGAGAAGCCTGACGGATCATTCCGAAATTAAAATTACGGGCTCCCCGGACAAAATCCGGGGAGCCTTTTTATGCCGCAGAACAGGGCAAAATCCGGGGCAAATTATCCGCCCTTTACAAATATTGGAAAAGGAGTTACAATAGCATTCACCTATGGGTATTTGAAAGACCAGAGATATACCTTTCTCAAATACAAACTCGAGAGGTTTTTATATGGAACAATACGTCATTAAAGGGGGAAATCCCCTGGTCGGTGAGGTAGAAATAGGCGGGGCGAAAAACGCGGCACTTGGCATCCTCACGGCAGCAATAATGACAGATGAGACCGTCTGCATTGAAAATATTCCGGATGTCAGCGATATTAACGCTCTTCTCGGAGCATTAGCTTATATAGGTGCGAACGTTGACAGATATGACAGACATGCCGTAAGGATAAACGGCAGTAATATCGGTGATTACAGCGTTGATTATGATTTTATCAAAAAGATCAGAGCCTCATATTATCTGCTTGGCGCACTGCTTGGAAAATATAAAAAGGCAGAGGTTCCGCTTCCCGGCGGATGCAATATCGGCAGCAGGCCGATCGATCAGCACATAAAAGGTTTCCGTGCACTCGGCGCTAAAGTTACTATCAGCAACGGCGCGATCGTTGCGGAAGCAAAAGAACTAAAGGGCGCGCACATATTCCTCGACATGGCTTCCGTAGGCGCGACTATCAATATCATGATGGCCGCCGTTCTCGCAAAAGGAAACACCATTATCGAGAATGCGGCAAAAGAGCCTCACGTTGTTGATACAGCGAACTTCCTCAACAGCATGGGCGCAAATATTAAAGGCGCCGGTACAGACACAATAAGAATAAGAGGAGTAGAAAAACTCCACAAGACATCATATGCGATCGTTCCGGATATGATCGAGGCGGGAACATTTATGGTTGCAGCCGCAGCCACAAGAGGCGATGTCCTCATTAAAAATGTTATTCCGAAGCACCTTGATACGATTTCCGCAAAGCTTATTGAGATCGGCTGTGATGTCGAAGAATTCGATGACGCAGTAAGGATATCTTCCAAAAGAAGGACAGGCCGCACAAATATCAAGACCCAGCCGTACCCCGGCTTTCCGACAGATATGCAGCCTCAGCTTACAGTCCTTCTGTCAATGTCCGAAGGAACAAGCATCGTATCCGAAGGCATTTTCGATAATCGATTTAAATATGTAGATGAGCTCATGAGAATGGGCGCGATCATAAAAGTCGAAGGCACATCCGCTATCATAACAGGTACAGAGGCTCTCACCGGTGCAAGAATAAGCGCTCAGGATCTTCGTGCGGGAGCCGCACTTGTAATAGCCGCGCTTGCCGCAGACGGTTTTACCATCATTGATGACATTGCCTACATTCAAAGAGGCTATGAGGATTTTGAGAACAAACTCGCCTCGCTGGGTGCCGAGATCGAAAAGGTTACAAGCGAAAGAGACATCCAGAAATTCCGCTTCAGAGTAGGCTAAAGAGAGCACGTAAATAAGGAGAAATGAATTAAAATGGAGAAGAGATTATTCACTTCCGAGTCCGTTACAGAAGGACATCCCGACAAAATCTGCGACCAGATTTCCGACGCCATCCTTGACGCTCTTATGGAGCAGGATCCGATGAGCCGTGTCGCATGCGAAACAACATGTACAACAGGTCTTGTTCTCGTAATGGGCGAGATCACTTCAAAGGCAGTTATCGACTATCAGAAGATCGTAAGAGACACGATCACAGAGATTGGCTACAATCGCGGAAAGTATGGCTTTGACTCTGAGACATGCGCAGTTATCACAGCACTTGACGCTCAGTCAGCCGACATCGCTATGGGCGTTGACAAGGCCCTTGAAGCAAAAGAAAACACTATGTCCGATGCAGATATCGACGCTATCGGCGCAGGCGACCAGGGAATGATGTTCGGATACGCGAACAATGAGACAGAAGTACTTATGCCGTATCCGATCTACCTCGCTCACAAGCTCACAAAGAAACTTACGGAAGTTCGCAAAAACGGAACACTCAAGTATCTCAGACCGGACGGAAAGAGCCAGGTTACCGTTGAGTATGACGAAAACGGCAAACCGTTCCGTCTTGACGCTGTAGTCCTTTCAACACAGCACGGCGCAGAAGTTACACAGGAGCAGATCCACGACGATATTAAAAAATATGTATTTGACCCGGTACTTCCGAAGGAAATGATCGACGAAAATACAAAATTCTTCATCAACCCGACAGGCCGTTTCGTAATCGGCGGACCTCACGGAGACTCAGGCCTTACAGGTCGTAAGATCATCGTAGACACATATGGCGGATATGCCCGTCACGGCGGCGGCGCTTTCTCCGGAAAAGACTGCACAAAGGTAGACCGTTCAGCAGCATACGCAGCACGTTATGTTGCAAAGAATATCGTCGCAGCAGGCCTTGCAGATAAGTGCGAGATCCAGCTCAGCTACGCTATCGGTGTTGCTCATCCGACATCTGTACAGGTAGACACATTCGGCACAGGCAAACTCTCCGATGAAGAGCTTACAAAGATCGTAAGAGAAAACTTCGACCTTCGTCCGGCCGGAATCATCAAGATGCTTGATCTTCGCCGTCCGATCTACAAACAGACAGCAGCATACGGCCACTTCGGACGTGATGACATCAATGTTCCGTGGGAGAAGACAGACAAAGCAGAAGCTCTTAAGGCATATCTCAAATAATAAATTCTTATATAAAACAAAAAACACGAGGCTTAAGCTTCGTGTTTTTTTGTTTTGGTAAGTGTGATATAGCACAGGGCCGGAAAGAGATCGAAAGTCAGTGCTTGTGAAGCTTTCCCTTATAGTTTGCAACAAAATCGAGAACGATGTCACGACACTTTTCCAGGTCATCAAATGAAAGAACAGGAACATCAACATCAAAGTCACCGTCTGTAACAAGAGCGATCATTTCTTCTTTGGAAGCCAGCAGAGCGGTCGGAACCTCAGAACGATTAACCTCGATCTTTGCGTGATGCTCGGTCTTAAAGCCCTCGGTGATTACAAGATCAACAGGGGGAAGGTGACTAATAAGCTCATCAACTGTCGGCGGCTTCTCAACATCGAAGATAATGGCGCATTTGGAATTATCGTTTATTGTGATAACATCAGCACCGGCGGCTTTGAAACGATATGTATCCTTACCGGGCTTGTCTATGTCAAAATGGTGTGCGTCGTGCTTAAGTATCGCGATCTTCAGCCCTTCGGCTTTCAGAAGGGGGATAAGCTTTTCGAGGAAAGTTGTTTTGCCGCTGCCGGACCTTCCGGAGAAGGTGATAACAGGCGGCTGCGCGATCATGGCATAGGCGGCCGGAGTATTTATATTGCTGAGAAACGGAAGCATTTCCGGAGCCATGTCGATATACTTTGTGCGTACTTCGCCGAGCAGTAATTTCATTCTGCTGATGCCGGCGGAAAGCATTGTATTAATTATAGGAAGAACGGCACGGCTGTAAAGGCCGAAAAGCGGCTCGCTGAGTCCATGCCTGTTATAGCATATAACATCGTAGTCGGGATCTGCAGCAGGAACGATCGGCGAACATATAAAAGGCATATCAACAGCGCTTACATAGAGATAGTCAGCGTCACATGCTTCAAATGCCATCTGTATTCCGGCGAGCGGGCCGAGCCCCGGGTAACGATCCACAACGGGAATAACATCTTCGGGAAGGAGACCCGCAAGATGTTCGGAACGACCGACAGCAACGATAACCTGTGAAACCTGGGGAATGCTTTTCCAGAAGGCGATACCGCGGTCGAGAAGGCTGAGGCCTTCAAATTCAAGGGTCGCTTTATCCTTTCCCATACGGCGTGAACGGCCTCCGGCAAGCAGGACAGCGGCAAACTTCGGTTCTTTGCACATAATAAAAAATCCTCTCATGTATAAAATATTGTTGAACCGCGAAATCAAGTATAGCATAGAAAGCCGAAACGGGACATAGTCAAGTTAAAAAAGACAGTTCGAATTTTTTTAGCAGCGCGAGAGACGTAAGGCAGAGCGGTGCGTATTATCATAAAATGTGGCGAAAAAACGGCTGAGCCGTTTTTCACCCTTGTTTTTAATCGTTAATAAAAAAACGAAGTCTTGACATGCTTGCATTTCACAGAAAAGAGTAGTATTATGTTAAAAGTTTTCAGTAGGGAGAAGAGTAAATGTCAACAACTGCTCTTTGCATTATCGGCGGCGCCGTCTTCGGCCTGGTAATAGCCTTTATCAATTCAAGGGTAAGTAAAGCCGGATTGAAGTCGGAAAGTCCCCAGAAAGCAATGACGGGCAATCTTATACGTATACTGCTTGACGCAGCAGCGCTCGGAATCACATTTCTTGTCTGCAAAAAAGCGGACCTTCCCCTCGCACCGGCACTTGTATCCGTTGCAATAGCACTCTCGGTTGGCGGAGCTTTGATGCTCATCGCCACAGTGAAAGCCTTTCAGAAAAGCATGGACGCGGATGCCGAAAACAAACAAGCGCAGATACCTTCTGCGAAAGATGATTCTAATGAGGATTAACGGAGAAAATTATGTCTGATTTTGTTCAGAATTTCCTGGTTCCCACAAAAACGGTATATGTTGAGTGGGTCGTAATAGCAGTAATAGCAATCGGATCTTTTCTCGCGACAAGAAAGATGAAAGAAGTACCGGGCATGGTGCAGAATGTTGCCGAGGTCGGCATAGGAAGACTGTACCGGTTCTTTGAAGAAATTATGGGAAAAGAAACAAAACGCTATTTCCCTGTTCTCGCAACATTCTTTATTTTTATAGTATTTTGTAACTATACAGGCGAGATGCCGTTCGCAGGATGGAAATATCCGGTTGCAACATCACACCTCGCTGTAACAGTAGCTCTCGGACTTTGCGGATTCATTTTTATCCATGCATCGGGAATCAAAAGAAAAGGCATTAAGCACTATATTCTCGGCACCTTCAAGCCGGTAGCTTTTCTTTTCCCGCTGACAATACTTGAACAGCTTGTTCGTCCGCTTTCTCTTTCTCTCCGACTTTACGGTAACATTTACGGAGAAGATATGGTAACGGAATCTCTGTACGGCATGGTGCCGATAGCACTTCCGTGGCTCATGAATGTTCTGAGCCTTATGTTCTGTTTAATTCAGGCAATGGTATTTACAATGCTCCTTGCCATTTTCGTATCAGAAGCAGTAGAAACTGAAGAAGAGTAAATCAAAAAGGAGGAAACAACAATGGGTATCGGTGAAGGTTTAGTAGCAATCGGTGCAGCTCTTGCAATCGGTGTTGCAGCATTAGGTGTTGCACTCGGACAGGGCAAAGTTGGTGCAAAAGCTCTTGAAGCTATGGCACGTCAGCCTGAAATGGCCAGCAAGCTCCAGACAGCCATGATCCTTGCATTAGGTCTTATGGAAGCACTTTGTATCTATGCCTTACTTATCGCATTCATGATCATCGGAAAGATCTGATAGTCATCGGATAAGTATTATGCATGAAAAAATCTGAGAAGGGAAAATAAAGTATATGACAATAGATGTATTTGGCTTGAGTATTACTATACCGGAACTTTTCTGGACCATAGTCAACCTCATTATACTGTATTTTCTCCTGAAGAAGCTGCTTTTCAAACCACTTCTTGAGTTTGTGGATGCCCGCGCCGCAAGGGTTCAGGCGGGTCTTGATGAAGGTGTAAAAGCCGAAAAGACCCTTAAAGACACAGAACAGCTCATGGAAGATGAAGTAATGAAAAGCAATGCTGAGGCCCGCAGCATGATAGAACAGGCCAGGGCCGAAGCATCAAAGGAAAACGAAGCAAAGCTGGCGGAAGCCAGAAAGCAGAGCCTTGAGATCCGCGAAGAGATAAAATGTCGAATCGCATCGGAGGAGGCTGACGAAAAAGAAAAGATCGACGAGAAAATGGTCGATTTCATTACACTGCTTTCAAATCGTTTGCTTCACAGTAATGAAGCATCCGGAAAAGAAGACCTTATTAAAGACTGTATCGACGCCGCGAAATAAGGCATACTCAGTCTGAACAAGGCGCAAATGATTTCGGATAAGAGGAGTTGACCCCGTTTTGGAAATATTTTACAGAATATTTAACTTCGTGGTGCTCTTCGGTGCTTTGGCGTTTATTGCAAGAGGACTCGTAGGAGGAATCTTCAACAGACACGTAAAAAAGATCGAAGATGACCTTGCTTCGGCAGAAGAAGCAAAGAAGAAAGCTGTCACGCTTGGCAGCGCAATTGAAAATCTAAAGCTTCAGATAGCCCAGAAGAAGGACGCTATTTTTTCCAAGGCGAAGGAGCAGGCTGCAAACGAAGCGGTTCAGATGACTGCATCGGGCGAAGCCGAGGCTAAAGCTGTCGTGGAGAAAGCGGGAGCGGTCGAAGAGCCGATGCGCGAGCAGATGAAGAAAAATCTGAGCGCCGAATCACTTCAGCAGATAGCGGCACTTACCGGAGATGTCCTTAAAAAGGGCGGATTTGACGACTCAAAACAAGCACTCAACAAACATTTTATTGAACAGTTAAAAGAAATCCTCAGGGCAATGCCCAGTGATATTGCAAAAATGAACGAATTACAAAAACTCGACATTCAAATATCAAGTGCACAGGCTCCAACCGAAGAGGAAATGGAGAACATCAAAAAGATCCTTGCAGACACATTTATCAACTGCCATACGGAAGTTGATTCCGAGCTCATCGGCGGTGTCCGTATGCAGGTAGGCGATACAGTTTATGACGGCTCATTAGAGCATCAGCTTGACCGCCTCAGCAAAGACGTTCAGCGTGCTACCGAAGCAGGCGGAAAATCTGTTGCGGACGAGATCGAGAAAAAACTCAGCCAGGCGGGAGAAGATATTGACGTATACCAGACAGGCCGTGTAATCTCACTCGGCGACGGTATCTGCCGTATTTCAGGCCTCGGTGACTGTATGGAAGGTGAGATGCTCGAATTCCCCGGCGGCCTTAAAGGCATGGTTCAGGACCTTGATACGGATAACGTCGGTGCCGTTCTTCTCGGTAATTATGAAAAGATCGAGGAAGGCGATATCGTACGCCGTACACAGCAGATCCTTTCCGTACCGGTAGGCGAAGCTATGATCGGACGTGTCGTTAATGCCGTAGGTGAACCTATCGACGGCAAAGGACCGGTCGAAGCAACGGAATATCGTCCGGTAGAATGTCCGGCACCGAGCGTTCGCGACCGTAAATCAGTTTCCGTTCCTCTCCAGACAGGACTTAAGGCAATCGATGCGCTTATCCCGATCGGACGCGGACAGCGAGAACTTATCATCGGTGACCGTCAGACAGGTAAAACAGCAATCGCGCTTGATACCATTATCAATCAGAAAGGGCAGGATGTTATCTGTATCTACTGTGCTATCGGTCAGAAGGAATCTACCGTAGCAAACGTTGTACAGAGGCTCACACAGCTCGGAGCAATGGAGTACACGATCGTTGTATCCGCTTCCGCATCAGAGCCGGCTCCTATGCTCTACATCGCTCCGTATGCCGGTGCGGCAATGGGCGAATACTTCATGTACAAAGGCAAAGACGTCCTTATTATTTATGACGACCTCAGCAAGCAGGCTGTTGCTTATCGTGAGCTTTCACTGCTTCTTCAGAGACCGCCGGGACGTGAAGCTTATCCGGGAGACGTTTTCTACCTCCACTCACGTCTGCTTGAAAGAGCAGCCCGTCTGAGCGATGAGGCAGGCGGCGGAAGTATGACAGCACTTCCGATCATTGAGACCCAGGCCGGAGATATTTCAGCATATATCCCGACAAACGTTATCTCCATCACAGACGGACAGATCTTCCTCGAAAGCGAGCTTTTCCACTCAGGCGTACGTCCTGCAATTAACTCAGGACTTTCGGTATCCCGAGTCGGCGGTGCTGCTCAGGTAGGCGCGATGAAACAGTTCGCAGGTCGTCTTCGTATGGATATGGCTCAGTATCGAGAACTGGCAAGCTTCGCAAGATTCGGATCCGATCTTGATAAGACGACTCAGGCTACCATCAACCGAGGCGAGCATATGACAGAGATCCTTAAACAGAATCAGTACGCTCCTCTTGATGTTGAAGATCAGGTTGCCATCATATTTGCCGGCAATGAAGGCTTTACAGATGATATCAAACTTAGCGAGATGGCTGAATTTGAAGCAGGTCTCCTTAAGTATGTACATTCAGGCTATCCGGAGTTCAAGTCACTTGTGCGTTCAGGCAAAAAGCTCGACGCAGACGCACAGGCTAAGCTTCGCGAATGCATTGAAGAATATAAGAAGAGCCTGTCCCCGGCTAACGGTCAGGCGCAGGCAGGCGAATAATAACAGGGAGGCGTCACTATGGCAACAATGCAAGCCATAAGAGCGCGAATCAAGAGCGTAACAAGTACGCAGCAGATCACCCGCGCCATGAAGATGGTAGCGGCCTCAAAGCTCCGCAAGGTGCAGGGAAGGATGATGGCGGTCCGTGAGTATGACAACTACGGACGTGAGATCCTTAAGCATCTGCTGATTGATAGCGACATAGAACTGAATAATCCCTTTACTACGCCGAGAAAAGAAGTAAAAAAAGTTGCTTACGTTCTCATAGTAGGAAACAGAGGTCTTTGCGGCATGTATAACTCCGCAGTCCTTCATATGCTTACGGATATCATGAAGGAAGAGACCCGTCCGTATGAGGTCATCGTATGCGGCAAATGGGGCAAAGAGGTTTTCAAGCACCGCGGTATTCCGGTCGTAAAGACATTTGATGAATTAAGCGATACTCCGAGTATCCTCGATTGTCTTGAAATATCCGATTATCTTAAACAGGCATATCTGAATGAGGATTATGATGAGATACATCTTGTATATCAGACATATGTTTCAGCATTAAGTCAGGTGCCGAAAAACTATCAGATACTTCCCAAAGAGCCTCAGGACATCGCTGTTCATGCCGGTTTTGATTACAAACCGCCGTTTGAGACGGACGAGGACGATCCGGATGATGAGCCCGTAATAGAGTATGATTATCTTTACGAGCCTGACAGAGATACATTTGTGGATTCCTTCATGGATCTCTATATTGCCAGAAGATTCCAGGAAGCACTTCTCGAGGCAAAATGTGCGGAACACAGTGCCCGCGTACAGGCGATGACAAGCGCCAGCGATAATACAGAGAAGCTCATTGCCAAGCTTCAGCTGTTCTACAACAGAGCACGTCAGGCAGCGATCACAACGGAAATTTCCGAGATCGTCGGCGGTGCATCGGCGCTTAAGAAAAAACGAGGCAAATAAAGCTCTAATTTAACTAAGGAGTAATTTTATGGAAAACGGCATTATAAAAAGAGTTATAGGTCCGGTCGTTGACGTTCAGTTCCCTGTGGGCCGACTTCCGGAAATATATGATGCTATTGAAGCAACCGCCAATGGCAATAAAGTAGTCATGGAAGTCGTTCAGTATCTGGGCGGCAGCATGGTTCGCTGCGTATCTCTTATGTCTACAGACGGACTTGCCAGAGGCCAGGAAGTAATAAACACGGGATCTCCGATCACAATGCCGGTCGGCGAAGCCACACTTGGACGTATGTTCAACGTAGTAGGCGATCCAATCGATGGAAAGGGACCCGTAAATACAGACAGACGTCTTCCGATTCACAGAAGCGCACCGTCATTCGTAGACCTTGAGCCTTCAACAGAGATCCTCGAAACAGGTATCAAAGTCGTTGACCTTCTTTGCCCGTATTCAAAAGGTGGTAAAGTCGGACTGTTCGGTGGTGCCGGTGTAGGCAAGACCGTACTTATCCAGGAACTTATCCGAAACGTTGCCTATGAGCACGGCGGTTATTCAGTATTCGCCGGTGTAGGCGAGCGAAGCCGTGAAGGAAATGACCTCTGGAATGAAATGACAGAGTCAGGAGTTATCGAGAAAACAGCCCTCGTATTCGGACAGATGAATGAGCCGCCGGGAGCACGTCTCCGTGTTCCGCTTTCCGGACTTACCATCGCAGAGGAATTCCGTGATCAGTCAGGTCAGGACGTGCTTCTTTTCATTGATAATATTTTCCGATTCACTCAGGCAGGATCTGAGGTATCCGCCCTTCTCGGACGTATGCCTTCAGCCGTTGGTTATCAGCCGACACTTGCCACAGAGATGGGATCTCTTCAGGAGCGTATCACATCTACAAGAACCGGTTCCATCACATCAGTACAGGCTATCTACGTTCCCGCCGATGACCTTACAGACCCGGCTCCGGCTACAGCATTTGCTCACCTTGATGCAACGACCGTTCTTGACCGAAGCATTTCAGAGCTTGGTATTTACCCTGCTGTTGCGCCTCTTGATTCAACATCAAGGATCCTTGATCCGAATGTAGTCGGAAAAGCGCATTACGAGACAGCACGTGCCGTACAGGAAGTGCTTCAGAAGTATCGTGACCTTCAGGATATCATCGCGGTTCTCGGTATGGACGAGCTCAGTATCGAAGACAGAGAAACCGTTAACCGTGCAAGACGTATCCAGAGATTCCTTTCTCAGCCGTTCCACGTTGCCGAGGTATTCACAGGCATCGAAGGAAAATACGTTAAGATCGAAGATACCATCAAAGGCTTCCAGGCTATCCTCGGCGGCGAGTGTGATGATATTCCGGAGCAGGCATTCCTCATGTGCGGTACTATCGATGAAGTACTTAAGAAGAGGGATACTCTTTAATAAAGCGTTATGTGTCTTAAAAAGACATAAACTGGAGATAAGGTATGGAGAACAATATCCATCTGCAGGTATACAGGGTAGACGCTGTTATCTGCAATTCACAAGTTAATTATGTTGAGCTGCCGATTGCCGGCGGACCGTACGGAATCCTTTCCGGTCACGCGCCTATGATGGCCCAGCTCACAGAAGGCGTTGCCTATTACAAGACGGATGAAGAGAAACACTATTTCGCTATTTCCGGCGGAGTCGTTCGTGTTGAAAACAATGAGGTCGTTGTACTTGCAAGAACAGCAGAACTTGCCGAGACCATCGACATTGCCAGAGCTCAGTCATCTGAAAAGAGAGCTCGCGAGAGACTCAGGGCGCACCAGTCCGAGGTAAATATGAAGCGGGCCGAAATCAGTCTTAACAGGGCACTCGTACGAGAAAAGGCATACGATAAAGCACATGACAAAAAATAATGAAAACGGAATCCGAAAGGATTCCGTTTTTTATATAACGCATATATTTATTGAATTCATATCTGTTAAGATGTATAATAAACGTCAAAGGTCTGCCCATACAAAACATCGAAATAAACAGGCGGCCGATTTTGAAAAATCCCTAAGAAAAAGGAGAAAATGCTATGGGACTTATATCAGCAGTTTTAGGCGCAGCGGGCAGTACACTCGCAGATCAGTGGAAAGAATTCTTTTATTGTGACTCTATAGATAAAAACGTCCTTGTAGTAAAAGGACAGAAAAAGGTCAGCGGCCGTTCATCCAATACAAAAGGCAGCGACAATATTATCACATCAGGCAGCGGCATCGCTGTTGCCGACGGACAGTGCATGATCATTGTTGATAACGGCAAGATCGTGGAAGTTTGCGCTGAGCCCGGTGAATTTACATACGACGCATCAACGGAGCCGACTATCTTCTGCGGCGACCTTGGAAAAGGCATCATCGACACATTCAAGACCATCGGCAAACGTATCACATACGGCGGCGACACAGCTCATGATCAGAGAATTTACTATTTCAACACAAAAGAGATCATCGACAACAAATTCGGAACAGCAAACCCGATCCCCTTCCGTATCGTAGATAACAATATCGGACTTGACCTTGATTCATCCATCCGCTGCAGCGGAATTTATTCCTACAAGATCACAGACCCGCTTCTTTTCTACACAAACGTATGCTCAAACGTAACAAGCAGATATGATAGAAGTGAGATCGATCCTCAGCTCAAGACAGAATTCATTACAGCTCTTCAGCCGGCATTTGCAAAGATCTCTACTCTCCAGCTTCGCCCGAGCGAGATCCCCGCGCATGCAGAGGAGCTTGCCGACGCAATGAATACGGCTCTTTCAGAGAAATGGTCAAAGCTTCGCGGCATCTCAGTTGTATCCGTAGCGATGAACCCGATCACGATCCCGGAAGAAGATTCCGACATGATCAAGAAACTCCAAAGAGCAGCCGCTCTTTCAAATCCGGCTCTCGGCGCAGGCACAATGGTAGGCGCTTCAGCTGAAGCCATGACAGCCGCAGCTTCAAACAGCGCAGGTGCAATGACCGGCTTCATGGGCCTTAACATGGCTCAGCAGGCAAGCGGCATCAATGCTCAGAACCTTTACGGCATGGCACAGCAGCAGAAGATGGCTCCCGCCGCAGCTGCAGCAGCAGGCTGGACATGCTCATGCGGAACAACAAACTCAGGCAAGTTCTGTACAGAATGCGGTTCACCGCAGCCGGCTCCGGCAGCAAGCTGGACATGCTCATGCGGAACAGTAAATACCGGCAAGTTCTGCACAGAGTGCGGATCAAAGAAGCCTGACGCAGGCTGGACATGCTCATGCGGAACAACAAATACCGGCAAGTTCTGCACAAACTGCGGTTCAAAAAAACCTGAATAAAAACTGATTCGGGGCGGGCCAAAAGCCCGCCGCGATATTCCTGTACGAAATATATATACCGGAGAAAATTATGGCTGGATTAATACAATACAAATGCCCGAACTGCGCCGGTGCGATCAGCTTTGATCCTACGGCCCAGAATATGAAATGCCCTTATTGCGACACGACGTTTGACGTTTCCGTCCTGAAAGATCTCGAAGAGAAGACAAAGGATTCTCAGCAGAGCGACGATATGGAATGGGAAAGAGAGAGCGACGCAACCTGGACAGACACCGACAGCAAAGACATGTCTGTTTACGTTTGCCAATCATGCGGCGGAGAGATAATTGCCGATTCTACACTGGCTGCCACAAAGTGTCCGTTCTGCGATAATCCGATCGTTATGAAAGGAAGGCTTACGGGAGACCTTAAGCCGGATCTCATCATTCCTTTCAAAAAGACAAAAGAAAACGCAAAAGAGGCGTATCTCGAGCATTTGAAAGGCAAGCCTCTTCTTCCAAAGGTTTTCAGAGAGCAGAATCATATTGATGAGATAAAGGGACTTTACGTTCCGGTATGGCTCTTTGACTCAGACGTTGATGCCGACTACAGCTTCAACGCTGTAAAAAAACGCTATTGGTCGGACTCGAATTTTGATTATACCGAGACCAGCTATTACAAGCTTGTAAGATCCGGAAGCATCGGCTTTGAAAAGATACCTGTAGACGGATCGGAAAAAATGCCGGATGCGCTTATGGAATCAATAGAGCCCTTCGATTATAACGAAGGCGTCGACTTCCAGACAGCATATCTTGCCGGATATCTTGCCGATAAATACGATGTTGATGCTCAGCACTGTGAAAACCGCGCTAATGAGAGAATAAAGAACAGCACCGAGAGCGAATTTTTATCAACCACAAACAGCTTCGAAGAAGTTACTGTTGCTGACAGCTCCGTAAGGTTGAAAAACGGTTCTTATAAATACGCACTCTACCCTGTATGGTTATTAAACACTACCTGGCAGGAAAATAAATACACCTTTATCATGAACGGCCAGACAGGCAAAATGGCGGGTGACCTTCCCACAGATAAAGGAGCTTTGGTACGCTGGCTCCTTGGCCTTACGGTTATCTGCACAGCTATAGCCTATGTGATCATGATGTTGTTGGGATTGTTCTGAGAAAGATAAAGGAGACTTTGTATGGAACGCGTATTAATAGCAATTCTTATAGGATTTATCATCGCACTGATCGTTGTGCTTATAATGAAGTCACAGCTTAAATCAGTAAGAATGAATAATGAAGCCGCATATTATGTTAAACAGGGCGGATTAGAGCTTTCTTCCCGCCACGATATATTCCTTTATAAACAGGTGACAAGGACTGCCAAGCCTAAAAATGATGATAAAAATCACAGATAAGACGCAGCCTGTTCACACAATAGCATTATGAATTATATAGTATTTGATCTGGAATGGAACCAATGCCCATACGGAAAAAACCGGGAAAACAAGGCCCTTCCTTTTGAAATAATAGAGATAGGAGCAGTAAAGCTCGACAGCCGGAAAAACGTAATAAGCAAGTTTTACAAGGTCGTCAAACCGAAAGTTTATACTGTTCTCCATTACAGAACGCGCGATATCGTTCACCTTTCAAAAAAAGAAATGAACAATGGCGAACCGTTCGCGGACGCTGCATCGGAATTCTTAAGATGGGCCGGTTCGGACGGAATATTCTGTACCTGGGGAAGCACGGACCTGATAGAGCTCCAGCGAAATATGGAATTTTATCATATGCTGGATCTGCTTAAAGGTCCGCTCCACTATCTTGATGTACAAAAGCTTTTCGCTATCCAGCACGAGTCTATGCGAAAAAAGAGAGCCCTGGAATATGCCGCGGACTTTCTTGACCTTGAAAAGTCCCAGGAATTCCACAACGCACTTTCCGACGCGGAATACACCGCCGAAGTGCTGAAGACCATAGATGATTCCGTAATATGGGCCTACGATTCTATTGATGTATATCAGAATCCTAAAACAAAACAGGACGAGATCCACACTCTTTACAACGGATATTCAAAATACATTTCCCGCGCGTTTCCCGACAAGGAAAAAGCAATGGCTGATGACGAAGTGTCTTCGACCTATTGTTGCGTATGCGGAAAAAAGGCTCGGAAAAAGATCCGATGGTTCTCTGTAAACTCAAAGAACTACTACTGCGTTGCATACTGTAATGAGCATGGATATTTAAAAGGAAAGATCAGGATGCTTCATGCATCTTCAGGCGATGTTTTTGTCGAGAAAAAGATAAAGGTCAGCGCCGAAATAGAGGCTGAGGAGGTCGCAAAGAAAAAGGCCGAGATCAGACTCAAGAGAAAAAAACATTAACCAGGAGACAACAGATGAAATTTTCCGAAAAAATTTTTGGAACACACAGCGACAGAGAATTAAAAAGGATCATGCCGCTTGTTGACAAGATCGAATCGCTGAAGCCTTCCATGAGTGCCCTTTCGGACGAAGAACTCAGAGATAAGACAAGAGAGTATAAAGAAAGACTCGCAAACGGAGAGACACTGGACGACCTTCTCCCGGAGGCTTATGCCACCGTAAGAGAAGCCGCAAAGCGTGTACTCGGAATGGAACATTACCGCGTACAGCTTATCGGCGGAATTATACTTCACCAGGGCCGAATCGCCGAAATGAGAACAGGTGAAGGTAAAACACTTGTATCAACTCTTCCGGCATACCTTAATGCACTTACCGGACGCGGCGTCCATATCATCACAGTCAACGATTACCTTGCGAACCGAGATTCCGAATGGATGGGCAAGGTTCACGAATTCCTCGGACTCACCGTAGGCTGTGTACTTAACCACATGCAGCCGGACGAACGCCGCGCCGCATACAACTGCGATATTACCTATATCACAAACAACGAAGACGGCTTCGACTATCTTCGTGACAATATGGTCATCTACAAAGAGCAGCTCGTTCAGCGAGACCTTGTTTATGCCATCATCGATGAGGTCGACTCCGTACTTATTGACGAGGCAAGAACACCTCTTATCATTTCGGGACAGAGCGGAAAGTCCACAAAGCTTTACGAAACATGCGACATACTTGCCCGCCAGTTGAAAAAAGGTGAGGCATCCGGCGAGTTCTCAAAGATGAATGCCATCATGGGCGAAGAGATCATCGAGACGGGAGACTTTATCGTTAACGAAAAGGATAAAGTCGTAACGCTTACGGCAGAAGGTGTTGAAAAAGTAGAAAAATTCTTCCATATCGACAACCTTTCCGATGCTGAGAACCTTGAGATCCAGCACAATGTTATCCTTGCCCTTCGCGCGAACTACCTTATGTTTAAGGACCAGGATTACGTCGTTAAAGACGATCAGGTACTTATCGTAGATGAATTTACCGGCCGTATCATGCCGGGCCGCCGCTATTCCGACGGACTCCACCAGGCAATAGAAGCAAAAGAGCATGTAAATGTCCGCAGAGAAAGCAAGACCCTCGCGACGATCACATTCCAGAACTTCTTCAATAAGTATGAGAAGAAAGCCGGAATGACAGGTACTGCTCTCACAGAGGAGCAGGAGTTCAGGGATATTTACGGAATGGACGTTATCTCCATCCCGACAAACGTTCCCGTACAGAGAAAAGATCTCAATGACAATGTATTCATGACAAAGCGCGGCAAATTTACGGCCGTAGTCAGAGAAATTAAAGAAGCATATGAAAGACGTCAGCCCGTACTTGTCGGTACCATCACTATCGAAGTTTCGGAGCTCATCAGCAAAATGCTCAGAAAAGAAGGAATTCCTCATCAGGTCCTCAATGCCAAGTTCCATGAGATGGAGGCGGAGATCGTTTCACACGCCGGCGAAGCGGGAACAGTCACTATCGCGACAAACATGGCCGGCCGTGGTACCGATATCAAGCTCGACGAAGAGGCGAGAGCCCTCGGCGGACTCAAGATCATAGGCACAGAGAGACACGAATCACGCCGAATCGACAATCAGCTCCGCGGACGATCCGGACGACAGGGCGACCCCGGTGAATCCAGATTCTTCATTTCACTCGAGGACGATCTTATGCGTCTTTTCGGATCCGAAAAGCTTATGAATACGTTCAAAGCACTTAAGGTTCCCGAAGATGAGCCCATTGAACATAAAATGCTTAATTCGGCCATCGAGCGCGCGCAGGAAAAGATCGAGCATAACAACTACGGCATAAGAAAGAATCTTCTTGAATACGACCTCGTAAATAACGAACAGAGAGAGATCATTTACGGCGAGCGCCGCAGAGTTCTTGACGGCGAAAGTATGAGAGATCAGATCCTTAAGATGGGATATGACACGGTCGACAGCGTTGTTGATATGTGCCTCTCCGATGACGGCGACAGCGCAGACTGGGATTTTGAAGAGCTTAACAATGTCCTGATCCCGATAATTCCGTTCGAGACAATAACAGCCGAGAATGTCGGAAAAATGAGCAAAGACGAGCTTAAACAGTCCCTTAAAGAAAAAATGGTTTCGCTTTACGAAGCAAAGGAAAGCGAATTCCCGGACGAAGAGCAGGTGCGCGAGCTTGAGCGAGTTGTACTTCTTAAGACCATCGACAGAAAGTGGATGGATCATATCGACGATATGGAACAGCTGCGTGAAGGAATCGGCCTCACTGCTTACGGCCAGCGAGATCCGAAGGTCGAATACAAAATGGCTGCATATGATATGTTCAACGAAATGACAGAAAATATCCAGCATGATACACTGAAGATAATGTTCCACGTAAAGATCGAACAGAAAGTTGAACGTGAGCAGGTAGCTCAGGCAACCGGAACAAACAAGGACGACTCCGGTCCGAGAAAGACCGTTACAAGAAAAGAAAAGAAGATCTATCCTAATGACCCGTGTCCTTGCGGCAGCGGAAAGAAATACAAAGCATGCTGCGGCAGAAAGAACGGTTGACAGACCGTCTGCAGCAGTTACTGATAAAAGCCTAATATTTTATTTATAAGAAAGAAGGTGACATAAGTGGTAGAGCTTGATCAGTTTAAATCAGAACTCGGCGCCTACGAAGGCCCGCTTGTGGAAGTGAGGGATTCACTTTGACCTCGCTAATAAAGAGCAGAGGATCGAAGAATTAGAAAGACGAATGGAAGAGCCCACATTCTGGGATGATCCTGAAAAGGCCCAGCAGCAGATGAAGGAGCTCGGAAGCCTGAAAGAGGACAGAGATACTTATAATAAACTCATTCAGGATAAAAAAGATATGGAAGAATTCATCGAAATGGGTTACGAGGAAAATGACCCCGAAGTCATCCCCGAGATCCAGGCAATGCTTGACGAGTTCAAGGAAGCCTTCGATAAGCTTCGTATCAAAACCCTCCTTTCCGGAGAATACGATAAATGCGGTGCTATCATTAAGCTTAATGCCGGAGCAGGCGGAACAGAAGCATGCGACTGGTGTTCAATGCTTTACAGAATGTATTTAAGATGGGCAGATAAAAAAGGATTTACGGTTGACGAACTCGATTCGCTTGAGGGCGATGAGGCAGGTATCAAATCCGTAACATTCCAGGTGAACGGCGAGAACGCATACGGCTACCTGAAATCCGAAAAAGGCGTCCACCGTCTCGTAAGGATCTCACCCTTCAACGCGAACGGAAAACGCCAGACATCCTTTGTTTCCTGCGATGTAATGCCGGACATCGAAGACGATATCGACATCGAAGTAAGAGATGAAGACATCCGAATCGATACATACCGCTCCAGCGGCGCCGGCGGACAGCACATCAACAAAACCTCATCCGCGATAAGGATCACGCATCTCGCAACCGG